>Ga0163108_10000730_pt1 | contig 24420 bp, 12 predicted proteins | sample Fk1155metaG_FD_109644 | JGI IMG/M metagenome (GOLD analysis project Ga0163108, IMG submission 109644) | Marine microbial communities from the Central Pacific Ocean - Fk160115 155m metaG | ecosystem: Environmental > Aquatic > Marine > Oceanic > Photic zone | place: The Central Pacific Ocean...
CGGTGGCGGCCGCCTCATTAAACCACGTGACCGCGGCGGCGACGACCGCCCCGATCCGCGTGACCGCGGCGGCGACGACCGTCCCGATCAGCGTGACCGTGGCGGCGACGACGATGAGGACGACAACGATGAGGATGGCGACGAAGGCGATCGTGAACGCCCCGAACCTCCCGCTCGTGGTGAAGGCGACGGCCGAGGTGAGCCGGATTGTGAAAGCATCCGTGAACGTATTGATGCGGCGATTGAAGCCGGCCGTGTTTCTCCTGAAGATGCAGAGGCCAGGTTCGCTGCGGTCTGTGGAGAAGAAGATGACGATGCCGGTGATGATGCCGACGAAGATGCCGACGACGATGCCGGTGACGATGCCGGCGACGAGGTCGCGGCGGAAGAGGATGTCGATGGTGGTGCTGCTGGCGTAGCCAACCCCCACGATGCCAGCTTCATTCGCGGCGACGTCAATGAAGACAAGGTTATCGACATTTCCGATTCGGTCGCTGTGATCAGCTACCTCTTCCTTGGCGAGGCGCGTCCTTATTGCATGGACTCAGCTGATGCCAATGATGATGGAAGCGTTGATATCTCGGATACGCTGCGGATTCTCAGCCACCTCTTCAATGGTGGCGGAGCGCTGCCGCAGCCGTTCCCCTCGCCCGGTTTCGATTCGACCGTGGACAATCTTTTCTGTGACGAGACCGCATTCTAAGGCAATCGAGTTCGCAGAAGACGGAAAGGGCCCCGTAATTGAACGGGGCCCTTTTTGTTTGCCGGCGAGGTCTCAGTGTGAATCTGAGGTCGAATCCATTCCCGGCAAAAAGGAACTTGTATGCATGGGGCATCTGGGCTTTTTTGTTGTTTGATTTTTCATCCATCCAGAACTCTTCCAGTATTCTTTCATGCCACATCTTTCTTTCTCTAAAAGACTCCTTTTCGTTCCACTGCTCTTGATGGCTCCCCTTGTATTCCCGGGGTGCTGCTTTTCGCAGGAGACAGAGCTTCCTGTTGACAGGAAAGGTCTCGCGAAGCTTGGTGAGAAGACGGCCTACGAATCAGGCGTGACCAACTATTTCGATTCCGCTCAGCTCCAGGCGGTCGTTCGAGGGGGCGTCAAGGATGGGCTGCTGGTCGATTTTTCGCATGTGCAGCGGCTCACGAATGGAGAGAAGATTGATCCGGGTAAAATCTACGGGACTGTCGAGGCAGGCCCCTATCCGTTTGAGGGAAATGAAACCGGGTTTAAATATCGCCGGTACAGGCTCCAGTCAACCATCCTGGGAGGCAAGGCAGTTCTCGACGTGGGTTCCCTGCTCGTGCCATCGAAAAACAGCGAGAGATGGACGGACAGGGGCCAACTCAGCATGCTTTTTACCATCTTTCTCGAAGGCAAGGGGAAGGACAGGTTTCTTGGGACCTATAGTACGCTCGTCGCTTTTAAAAAGCAGGATGAGCTCTATTTACGTGTTCCCGGGCTTGTCGGCGGACCCTTTATCAACCGGGCTTCGAGTGAGAATCCTGGCAGGGTGATGATTTCATTTATCAGTGAGGAGAAGGTCAAGGGCAAGGCGATTGTCTCAGACGGCAAAGGAAGGCCACGGGTTTTCGAAGACGACAAGCCTTGTCTGGAGCATGAGCTTGTTGTTACGGGGCTCGATCCCGCATCGACTTATGAGTACAAGATCCAGGTAGGTGAGTACGTCACCGTAGCAGCCAAATTTACAACGGCTCCGCAGAGGGGTACCGAGAAGGTCCGTTTTGCCTATCTTGGCGATACCCGCGCTGGCTACGGAGGAGCGCTCAACAAGCACATGGGAGTCAACTACGCGACCCTGGAGAGGCTCTGCAGCATCGCCTATTCCAAGGGAGCCCAGTTCCTCGCTGTCGGCGGTGACCTGGTGAGCGGCTATACGGCGGTGCCCAGTGATTTTGACCTGCAATTGCATGCATGGAAGCAGGCAACCCTTGGCTTCTGGAGTGAGAGGCCTGTTTACGCCGCCATGGGTAACCATGATGCGCTCATGCGGGTATTCAAAGATGGCAGCGAATACGGTGTCGAGGTCGACCGCTGGCCCTACTCTACCGAGAGCGCAGAGGCGGCCTTCGCGCGCTGGTTTGACCACCCGCTGAACGGCCCGGAGGTTTCGGATCCAAGGAGGCCGACTTACAAGGAGAACGTCTACTCTTTCCAATACGGTTGCGTCAAGACGATCGTCTTCAACAACAACTATTGGATGTCGAACCAGCCCAGGCTCTATGGCGGTTCACCTGAGGGCTACCTGATGGAGGATCAACTGGGCTGGATTGGTGCCGAACTGAAAAAGGCCGAAGCTGACCCATCGGTCAGCTACGTGTTTCTCATCGCCCAGGAACCCGTTTTCCCCAACGGAGGACACCTGGATGATTCGATGTGGTACCTGGGCGACAACAACATGCGGGCGGGGGTCTTCAAGGATGGGAAGTTGGTTCTCGAGAAGCGGGGCATTGTCGAGGTTCGCAACGAGTTTCTGGCCATGGTGTCAAGCAGCCGCAAGGTGGCGGCGGTCCTGGGAGCAGATGAGCACGCCTACCACAGGCTCCTGGTCACGAAGGAGGTCCCTGTCGGGGTGCTCGAGAAGGACGATAAGGACAAAAACGGCAAGATCGACCTCGACAAGAAGGAGACCTGCTCTCCGATTCCCGGCCTCAAGTTCAGCACCTGGTTCCTGGTCAATGGGGGAGGGGGCGCTCCCTTCTACGCAGAGGAGGATACGCCCTGGAACAGCTACTGGACCCGGAAGGCTGACCCGGCCGAGCGGCGCAGGGGGTTTTATTATTCCTCCCAGGAAAATGTTCTCATGATCGAGGCTTCAGCCAACAAGATCTCGGTTGAAGTGTACAACCTGCATGGAGAACTGATCGACAAGGTGGACGATCTGCTCGGCTCCGCCGGACGACGCTGAACCTGTGGCTGACAAGGTTCGGCGGACTTAGTCGAGTCCGAAGTAGTCCAGGATGCGAGCCCGTAGATCACTCGATTGAACCAGTTCGAGTACGTCAAGCAGCCTTCTCAGATCCCGCTGCCGCTTCTCCTCGATTTCCGAGCGTGAAAAATCTCCATCCACCGGCCTGCGGATGAAACGGTAGCGTTCCGCAGTGTCAGCCTGTTCTATGATCCCTCTTTTTTCCAGGCCGATGAGACAGTATTCCGCTCGCCTGTCTCCCCTGTTGCGTCCTGTCAATTTTTCGCGCAGTTCATCCGCATCGATGGACCCATTGGGGCTGTTGGACACCTCCAGGGCCGCCAGCTCCAGGAGGTCGGCGGATGGGTTCATCCAATCGATGAAATTCTGCTGGATGCCCAGGTCGCTCTCTTCATAAAGCAACAGGCATCGGGCCGGTTTTCCATCGCGGCCTGCCCTGCCGATTTCCTGGTAATAGGATTCGATCGAGCCGGGGATCTGGGCGTGAACGATATAGCGGATGTCCGGCTTGTCGACCCCCATTCCGAACGCGTTGGTGGCCAAAAGCATGAGTCCATCTTCCGGTTTTGAGGTCGAGAACCGATCATAGATCCGCTTTTTTTCAGCAGGCGATAATTTTCCGTGGTAGAGCTCGATGCGGTCGTTTCCCCAGATAGCCCGAAGCTCATCAGCCTGTTCCTCGAGCGTCTTGATCAGCGAGAAATAGACGATTCCCGTGCCGCCGCCCTCGGCAAGCTCCCGGATATGTTCGAATTTTTCGGTATCGGACCAGACCTCCGCGGCTGCGAGGTCGAGGTTCGGCCGGTCAATTCCTTCGGCAAACAGCTTCAGCTCTTCTTCATCCAGTTGAAGAACATCCCGGATGTCTTTCCTTACCTGGAGGGTGGCTGTAGCGGTAAGGGCGATCGTCTGGGGGAAGTCCAGGATCTTTCGGAAGTCGCCAATCTCGCTGTAGGCTGGTCTGAAGTCATGGCCCCACTTGGTGATGCAGTGAGCCTCATCGATTGCGAGGAGCTTGACTCCTCCGGGGATTTCTTTGAGAGCCTCTCTGAATTCCCGCTTGTACATTCGTTCCGGGGTGGCGTAAATCAGCTCATATTCCCCGCGCGCGAGAGCCTGGTAGCGCTCTGTTCGGGTTTGACTATCGAGTGTTGAGTTGATGAACTCAGCGGCAATCCCTTTTTTCTTTAGCGCGGAGACCTGGTCTTCCATCAGGGCGATCAAGGGGCTGAAGACGAGGGTTACGCCTTCGGTGTCGAGCGCCAGCGCGGGAAGCTGGAAACAGAGGCTTTTTCCTGAACCGGTTGGCATGACCACGAGAGCCTGATTGCCCTCCATGATGTGCCTGATGACCAGCTCTTGCAGGGGATAGAGCTCTTTGATTGAGAAGCGGTTCTCAAGTATCTGTTGAAGGTTTTTCGCCATAGATTCCGCCAGTTGCAGCGCTTGGAAGCGACAGATGAGAGCAGTTGGCAGCATTTGTTGCAACGGGCTTCATTAAAACAGGTAAAAAGGCCTGCTCACCGCCCAGAAGGCTCTTTTAGCCTTTGTCGACGAATCCACCACCGGTAGTATAGAATTATATTGGGAAGATAATAAGCTGACTCTTCCGGGTCTTTTGGTCGTGGTGGTGGACGGCCTCTACGTTTAAAGAAATTAACTCAGGATTTGAAATGAACCCGCTTCGATTCGGACTGCGGCCTTTCTGGCTGTTTTTCTGTGTGTTTACCTTTTTTGCAGGTATTGATTCCGCTTCAGCTCAGGGACTTCTGATTACGGAATTCCAGGCGTTCAATGAAAACACCATCCGGGATGAAGACTCGGAATATACCGACTGGATCGAAATCTTTAATTCCGGAGATGCCGAGGTCAATCTGGACGGTTACTACCTGACCGATAGTGTTGAGGAATTGAACAAGTGGCAGTTTCCTGCGGTTACCATCGGGCCCGGAAGGTTCCTGGTTGTATTCGCTTCGGGAAAGGATCGCAGGAGCGCCGGTTCCGAACTGCATACGAATTTCAGCATCGAGCGTAACGGTGGGGAGATCCTTGTTCTGATCACACCGGATGGATCGTCCGTCGTTTCCGGCTATACCGAGATACCTGAACAGATCGAGGACGCGTCCTACGGCATGGCGACCGATTCGGTTTTTGCCGAGCCGCTTGGGGAGGGCTCGTCGGTTCGCGCCCTGGTGCCTCAGAACGATGCTCTTGGCGATACCTGGAGGGCGTTCAATTTTGATGACAGCGGCTGGGTCGAGGGTACCTCCGGTGTCGGCTTCGAGGGGCGTCCGCCCGGCTACCAGGCCCTGATTGGAATCGATTTCGTGGAGCAGATGTACCGGGTGAACCCGACCGCCTACATTCGTTATGATTTCCAGATCGATAACCCTGCTGAGCTTGACATGATGGTGCTCGACATGCGTTACGATGATGGGTTCTCAGCCTTCCTGAATGGCGAGTTGGTGGCCAGTGCGAATTCTCCCGCCGCGGCAGCGTTGACCTGGGACTCCGATGCGAACTCCAGTCACGCCGATCGTCTCGCGGTTGATTACGTTGAGTTTGATATTTCCGATCATATTTCCAGCCTGCGCCAGGGCCGGAACGTGCTGGCGATTCATGGGCTCAACACCTCGCAGACGAGCAATGATTTTCTTATCTATCCGAGGCTCCGGACCGTGGTGGTCGGCGACATCCAGGCCGCTACCTGGCAGTATTTCGATGCGCCTTCTCCGGGAGCTCCGAATAACGAGGGATTTGAGAGCGTGGCCGAGAAACCCGCATTCTCGAGGGAGAGCGGCGCCTACACCGGGTCTCCAACGGTAGAGTTGAGCACAGAGGTCCAGGATGCCGTCATTCGTTACACCATGGATGGATCGGTCCCGGATGAGACCTCGACCGTTTACTCTGAGCCGATTGTCGTCGATGGAGCGATCGAGATCATTGCGAGGGCCTTTGAGGATGGCAAGCTTCCCAGCCCGGCCAAGCGGGAGACCTATCTGCTGCTCCACTCGAATGTCAGCAACTTCTCCTCGAACCTGCCCGTGGTTATCGTCAATACCTTCGGCCGGCAGATCGGTGAGAGCTGGACCGAGGGCTACGCCTTGATTGTCGAGCCAGAGGAGGCTGGCAGGGTCAGGTTGACAGATGAACCTCACTATATCGGCAAGACGGCCTTTAAGCGCAGGGGCTCGAGTACCGGTGGGCGGCAGAAGCTGTCGTTCAGCTTTGAGGCCCGCAATTCCGAGGGTGATGACAAGGATGTGGAGATCTTCGAATTTCCAGAGGAGTCTGATTACATCATGTACGGCCCCTACAATTTTGACCGGGCCCTGATGAGAAACGCCCTGATGTACGAGCTCAGCAACCGCTCCGGCCGCTGGGCTGCTCGCCCGAGATTTGTCGAATGTTATCTGCACACCAGGGCCGGGCCGATTTCTTCCGCCAGCTACTGGGGCGTCTATGTCTTCATGGAGAAGATCAAGCGAAACAGCGACCGGGTGGATATCGCGAAACTTACTGAGCAGGACAATGCCGAGCCGGATGTCAGCGGAGGCTACATCATGAAGGTAGATCGCCTGGACCCGGGTGATTCCGGTCTCACCGGAGCCGGAGGCTTGACGCTTGGCTGGGTTGAGCCGAAGGAACGCGAGAAGACCACCCAGCAGGCTACCTGGTTGCGTAATTACTGCAACCGCCTGAGATCTTCGCTCAACGCCAATACGATTATCGCCAATGACGGGGACTATATCGATGTCGGCTCCTGGATCGATCATCACATTCTGAACGTCTATCCAAAGAATGTAGATGCCTTCCGTCTCAGCGGCTATATGTTCAAGGACCGTGGAGGACCGCTCCAGATGGGGCCTATCTGGGATTTTGACCGCACCATGGGTTGCGCCGATGACGGGCGTGCCGCCGATCCTCGATCCTGGAACAATTCCGGGGGAGATGGAGGAACCCGGTATTTCCAATTTGGCTGGTACAGTCCGCTCTTTGGAAATCAGCCTCCTGTAGGAGACAGCGCCTGGGCGCGGGCCTACCGGGCTCGTTGGAATGAGCTGCGACGAGGCCCCCTCGGGAATGAGGAGGTCATGGCCCTGATCGATGAGTGGGGGGGAATGCTCAACGAGGCCGCCACCCGGAATTTCAATAAGTGGACCGGAGTGCGGCCGCGTTTTGGCAGCTTCCAGGGCGAGGTCAACCATCTGAAGACCTGGTTGACGAATCGCGGGAATTGGATGGATGCCCAGTTCATCGAATCGCCGTATCTCGAGCCTGAGGGCGGACTGGTCGATTCAGGAACCCAGGTTCAAATTCTCATCGGCGCGCCTGGCGCCACCATCTACTACACCCTCGATGGCAGCGACCCCCGCTCGGGTAACAACCCTTCGGCAACCGCGCTTCGTTACCAGGAACCCATCACCATCACCGGGAATACGGTTGTCAGGACCCGGGCCAGGTTTGGCCAGGGAGGAGCCTGGAGCTCGATCACCGAGGCCACCTACGTGACCTCCATACCGACCCTCAGCGTAACCGAGATCATGTACCACTCCCTCGAGCCGACGCTCGAGGAGGATCCCAACGATGAGTTTTCCAAGACGAACATGGAGTTCATTGAGCTCAAGAATATCGGAGATGAGGAGGTCTCACTGGCGGGCATCAGGTTCGGCAGGGGAGTTATCTTTGATTTCGATGATGCGCTGGTTGAAACGCTCGCTCCCGGACAGGTCGTCGTGCTGGTGAATGAACCGCCGGCCTTCATTGCCCGCTATGGACAGGGTCCGACGATTATCGGTGAGTACAGGGGGAGCCTGAGTGACAGGAGCGAGACGATCCAGATGCTGGGACCCCTTGGGACGCCCATTTTCGAATTCGTCTACACCGAGGCCTGGCATCCGACCACCGATGGGCAGGGGTTCTCGCTGGTTAACGTTAGCTCCGATGCTCCGGTTGACACGCTTGGCGAGGGAGCCTCCTGGCGGCCGAGCGCTGTTCTCCTGGGAACTCCCGGAACGCATGGCGAGGAACCGCAGCCGCGGGGTGGACTCCAGGCTGGAGGTGACCTCGATCAGGATGGAGGCCTGAGCATTACCGATGCTGTTGTGCTTCTCCAGTTCCTCTTCCAGGCCAACGGGATTGAGTTGCCCTGCGGAGAGAGCGGTCTTGATGATGAAGGCAATCGAACACTGCTCGACAATGATGGCAGCGGCCTGGTGAACATCACCGATGCGGTGCAGATTCTCAGCTTCCTCTTCCAGGGAGGCAATCCGCCGGCTCTGGGGCTCGAGTGCGTGCGGATCGTGGGCTGCCCGGATGCCTGTTCCGCTGACGAATAAGTCTCGCCTGATTTTAAAGGTGAAATCGCGAGCTGGTTCCGATGGGCGGGTCCGCAGGCGCTACCTGTGGCGATAGACGATACGGCCTCGGGTGAGGTCGTATGGGGAGAGCGCCACGATGACCTTGTCGCCGGGCATGATCCGGATACGGAACTTCCGCATCTTGCCGGCAGTATAGGCCATCACCTCCATCTCGTTGTCCAGCTTAACGCGGAAGTTTGCGTTGCGGAGCTGTTCGATGACGGTGCCGTCAATCTCGATGGCGTCATCATCTTCTTTTCGTTCGCGAACGGGAGCCGCTGTGGGCGTGTTCTTCTTGGCCTTGGCTCCCTTTCCCTTGGCGCTGGGCCACTTCTTCTTCTTCTTGACCATGTGCATCCTTTGAATCCCGGGATCTTCTTCCGGCACCTGGAGCCAGATCGAAAAATCCCAGGCAGGTCCCGCGAGACCTTCTTGGTGAGAGGTTAGGATAGGTAATCCTGTCGCATTATTCAAAGCCTGCTGTTGAAAAAAATCAATTATGATCGGCGGCGGCGGTCTTTGGGGGCGGGGGGCGGACGATTCAGGTAAGATGGGCTGCCACAGGGGGGCTGGGACGTCAGCTTCCGATTGAGCAGTCGGCCTGACGAGAACAGGAGGTACGGATCAAATGACAAGAGGTCTTTTTTCTTTCCTGCTGGTAGCGCTCTCTTGCTGGGTTCAGTTCCCGGCCCGGGGACAGGAGGAGGCCGTTGTTCCTCCGGATATTGTCATCGTTCTCGCGGATGACCAGACCTGGAGCGACTCGGGCTGCTACGGAAATAAGCAGGTGAAGACCCCCAATATTGACCGGCTTGCGGCGGAAGGAATGCGCTTTACCCGGGCCTTCACGGCAACCGCGATGTGCGCTCCCACCCGGCAACAGCTCTATACCGGCCTGTTTCCAGTTCGTAATGGCGCCTACCCCAACCACAGCAAGGTGAAAACCGGCACGCGAAGCATTGTGCATTTCCTGCGTGAACGAGGCTATCGAGTCGGCCTGAGCGGCAAGAAACATTTTGGTCCTCCGGCCTCCTTCCCGTTTGAGAAGGTCCCCCGGGGAAAGTTGGGAGAGTTCATTGGGCGCAAGAAGAGTCAACCGTATTGCCTTGTCGTTACATCGAACAGCCCTCACCTCCCCTGGTCGGAGGGCGATCCGTCGGCCTACGACCCCGGGAAGGTCAAGCTGCCGGCCAGGTTCGTGGACACTCCGCAGACCCGACAGGCCATGGTGAAGTATTACGCCGAGATCACTGATTTTGACAGGGAGCTTGGCGAGTGTATGGCCGCTGTCCAGGAAGGCGGCCGGGAGGAGAACACCATCTTCATCTACACGAGTGAGCAGGGCGCCCAATTTCCCGGCGGCAAGTGGACCTGCTATGACATGGGACTGCATGTGGCCCTCGTGGTGCGCTGGCCGCGGCAGGTCAAGGCTGGGAGCGTGGCGGATGCCATGGTGCAGTATGTCGATGTAGTGCCGACCTTGCTGGCGGCGGCCGGGGCGGAAAAGGTGGAGGGGTTCGATGGGAAGAGCTTTCTCGATGTACTCAAGGGGAAGACCGACGAGCATCACGATGCGGTTTTCGGCGTGCACACGACCCGGGGTATCATCAACGGGTCTCCCTGCTATCCCGTTCGATCTGTCAGGACGGCGACCCATAAATATATCTGGAATCCCAAATACAGGGAGCCCTTCAGGAATGTACTGATTGGAGGGGGAGACAAGGGAGGCTATTGGAAATCGTGGGTTGAACTGGCAAAGACAGACGAGAAGGCCAGGAGGATCGTCGAAGGCTACCAGCGGAGGCCGGAGGTGGAACTCTACGACCTGCGGACCGATCCATTCGAACAGAAAAACCTGGCGGGGGATCCTCGGCTGGAGGATATCGAGCGTTCACTGCGAGGTCGGCTGGACGCCTGGATGCTTCAGCAGGGCGACAAAGGGATCGAGACAGAGTTGCGGGTCAAGGCGCACAGGAGTGTGAGTGGGCAGGAGCAGAAACCTGGGAAAGAGCGGAAGAAGAAGGGCGGGGGCGGGAAGAAGGCCTCCGCGGCCGTTCTCAAGCCTTCGTAAGGTAGGGGCCCTTGCGTGCTTCACTGTAGAGCCGCATCCACTCTTTTGAGCCGTCATCTTCTACAAGCCGAGTGTCAACCCCGGGTTCGTAGTAGGGGAGCTTCCCCTTCTGCCCGGGGCGAAGCATGAAGTTTACCTGGCCATTGTTAGCGATGTACATTCGCCTTCCATCCGGCCAGGAGGTCTCCATGAGCCGGGGAGGATCAGGCCTGCGCGCAGGCTTCTCCACGCGGAATTTTTCGATGGCGTCCTCATCGAGCTCATACCCCAGGCCGGGCCCTTCGGGGATCCCGGCGAAGCCGTCCTTCACCTCGACCTCCTTTGAGAGCATCGAGTGAGTGTAGAGCTGGTGGCAATTGACGGCCGGCCATCTCGCCTGCTCCAGCACCGCTCCGAAATGCAGCGAATAGGCGGCCGTGACGCCTGTTCCGACCAATTGGAGCCAGAAGGGCAGGCCGGCCTCGGTAGCAAAGCCGCCCTGGTGCATGACTCTCGACGCGCCGCCGCCGATGACGAATCCATCGCAGACTCCTTCGCGAACCGCCACCTGCGGAGCGGGATTCCCGTAGTGCATGGCGATGTGAACGCGGGTTGCTTCGCGGATCTTCCTGTTGCCCTCGATGTCTCCCTGCGGAATCGGCGTTTCGTAGATGTCTACCTGCGGGTATTTCTCCAGGTCCTTGATGATCTTCATGCCGCGCTCGGCGGTGAGCAGGGTGTCGTTGAAATCCATGTCGATCTTGAAGGCCTCGGGGACCACTCCCGCGGCGGTGTCTACCTGCTTCCAGATGTCGAACCAGGGCCGTCCCTTGGTCTTGTAGGAGAGGTAGCCCTTGTCGAGGGCTTCCTTGCATTCAGCGGCCATGTCTTCGACCGACATATCGATGTTCCACCAGGAGAGGGGCGTCTTGTCGTGTACCTTTCTACCAAGCAGGCGGTAGAGGGGAACCTCGAGGGTTTGCGCGACGGCATCGAAGAGGGCAGCCTGGAGGCCCGCGCCGAGGTCATCGTTCCACATATGGTCGGCCGCGTTTCTTCCCAGTACGCGTTTGATATGGCCGGCGTTGCTGACTCCCCAGGTGTAGTAGAGGAGGGTCTCTCCGATCCCCACCTTTCCTGACCTGAGGAATACCCTGAAGATCTCGGCATAGCGCCAGTGGGGAAGCTCACGGCTCATCGCCCTGTTTGGCGCCGGGCGGTAGGGGATCTTGACGGTGACGGTTTCTACCTTTTCAACATCCAGGTTGCGCGCGGCGGTAGCGGTTCCGATACGTGTCACCGGGCCGGTGCAGGCAGTTCCAAGACCCAGCCCGGCTATGCCCGCAAGACCCGCGCCGAGGAAATGGCGGCGTGTGTCGATGGTGTTCACTCTGTGTCCTTCCCCGTATGGTTCCGGGTGGTGTGAATCTTGATCCAGATAATGATCCTCGGGTCTTGTGGAAGTCCCCGCAGGTTGTGACAATATAAGCAAGACAAGCCCCCTGCGGGCAGAGAAAAACGGAGCCCAATTAGCCATGCGGATCGCCAGACGAATCACTGTGACCGGGTTTTTCCTGCTGTTGCTGGCAGCCGTCTCTGTCCTTCCTCTCCGGGCAGCGGACAAGGAAGCGGTGGTGTACTTTGACCGGGACATCAGGCCCCTGTTCTCCGATTCCTGCTTTGCCTGTCACGGGCCTGATCGCGAGGCACGCAAGGCCCGGCTGCGTCTTGACGATTCGAAGACGGCCCTGAAGAAGGCCATCGTTCCCTATAAACCGGAGAAGAGCCCTCTTATCGAGAGACTCGTCACATCGGATGAAGATGACCGTATGCCGCCGGCTGACTCGACTCGGCCGAGGCTGAGCGCCGCGGAGGTGGAGCTTGTGCGGAGGTGGATTCGGCAGGGAGCGAAATTTGATGAGCACTGGTCCTACCGGCCTCCGATTCGCCCCGAGCTGGAGTCATTTCCCGGCTCCCGCCGGGACCATCCTGTTGATCGTTTTGTTCACGCGGGGTTGATGGCGAAGGGGATGGAACCCGCAGGGCGGGCTGATCCCAGGAGCCTGGTCAGGCGGCTGTATTTCGACCTGCTGGGGTTACCCCCGTCTCCAGCCGAGGTTCAGCGGTTCAGCTCTGATGCCAGCGACGAGGCCTTTGCCGCCCTGGTCGACAGGCTCCTTGAGTCTCCACGCTATGGTGAGAGGATGGCGGTGCACTGGCTGGACCTGGTCCGGTACGCCGACACCTGTGGGATCCACAGTGATAACCCGATCAGCATGTCGCCTTTTCGCGATTACGTCATCTCCTCGTTCAATTCCAACAAGCCCTTTGACCGTTTCACCCTGGAGCAGATCGCGGGGGATCTTCTTCCTGGAGCTGATGAGGATCTCTCCCTGAGGGTAGCCTCCGGGTACAACCGGCTCAATATGATGACCACGGAGGGTGGGGCGCAGGACAAGGAATACCTGGCGAAGTACGCGGCTGATCGCGTAAGGACAACCTCTACCGTCTGGCTTGGAGCCACCCTGGGCTGCGCCGAGTGCCATGATCATAAATTTGACCCCTACACCACGCGGGACTTTTACAGTTTCGCGGCCTATTTTTCCGACCTGAAGGAAAAGGGGTATTATCCCGGAGCTGAGAGGACCGGAGAGTGGGGGCCGCGGGTGGCGGTGCCGGCTCCGGGTATGGCCGCCAGGCTGGAGGTCATTGCCGCCAGGAGCGCGGAGCTGCAGGTTGTCCTGGAGAAGGGGACTCCCCGCAGCCGCGCCGCCAGGGTCGACTGGGAACGCTCGGTCCGCGAGACCGCGGACCGCTGGACACCATTCAAGGCAGTCGGCGTCAGCGCGATGAAAGGTACCAGGCTGGAGGCACGCGAGGATGGCAGCTTTTTAGCAAAGGGTGCCAACCCGGGTACGGACACCTACGTTGTTACCATCGATTCCGGTTTCGATCGGCTCACCGGGGTGAGGCTCGAGGTTCTTCCCCATCCTTCGCTTCCGGGCAACGGGCCCGGGCGAGCCGGAAATGGGAATTTCGTTCTCAGTGAAATCACCGCCCGTATCGAGACCGGGGGAACGGAGCCTGAGCCGCTGCGGTTTTCAGGGGCGCGCGCCAGCTGGGAGCAGACCTCGCATGGACAGCTCACGCCCTACGGAAAATGGAACGCGCTTTCAGCCATCGATCTCGATGCCAAGGGTTCCGACCCGGGATGGGCGATCCTGCCCCAGGCCGGTAAACTCAACAGCGCCTTCTTCAAGCTGAAGAAACCCCTTGGGAAGGCCGTTGTGGGCCAGAGGCTGGTGATCGAGCTTCAGCAGAGACATAAGAACAAGGGGCATACCCTGGGATGTTTTCGGCTCTCTGGGATGACAGGAAAGAATCCTCTTGGCGATCCGGGTTCCGTACCCGGTGAGATACTCGAGCTGGTTCGAGTCAAACCGGGCAACAGGTCGCCGGCGCAGTCCGCCAGGCTCGATGCTTATTATTCGTCGATCGCGGCGGAGCTCGCCGAACTGCGCAAGGAACTCAAGACCCTGGGGGAGGAGAAGAAATCCATCGAGGGCGGATCCCCAACCTCCCTGGTCTCGGTCTCAGTCAAACCCCGTGAAATGAGGATATTGCCCAGGGGGAACTGGCTGGACGATTCCGGCGAGGTAGTCCACCCTGCCCCCCCCGGGTTTCTCAGTGATTCGGCCAGTGAAAAGACAGGTCGCACCCGTGTGGCCCTCGCCCGTTGGCTGACTCGAAAAGACAATCCGCTGGTTTCCAGGGTGTTCGTTAACCGGATCTGGCGATTGCTCATGGGGGGAGGGATCGTCAAGACCCTCGATGACTTCGGCTCCCAGGGAGGCGTTCCAAGCCATCCGGATCTGCTGGACTGGCTGGCGCTCGAATTTGTTGAGAGTGGCTGGGACGTAAAGAAGCTTCTGCGAACGATTCTTGTAAGCGAGACCTACAAACGCTCCTCGATGGTTCGAGCCGACTACCAGGGGGCCGACCCCGGAAATCGTCTCCTCTGGAGGCAGGGACGCCGGCGCCTGGAGGCTGAGTTCGTTCGTGATAACGCCTTGTCGGTGGCCGGGTTGCTTACGTTGCGAACAGGAGGCATCAGCGTTCGGCCCTATCAGCCCGAAGGGTACTGGGCACACCTGAACTTTCCTAAACGCCGCTACAAGCCTGATAAGGGTGAGAACCTCTATCGCAGAGGAGTCTACATGCATTGGCAGCGGACCTTCCTGCATCCGAGCCTGCTGGCTTTCGATGCTCCGACTCGCGAGGAATGTACAGCGGAACGGGTGGTGTCGAATACGCCCCAGCAGGCTCTTGTCCTTCTCAATGACCCGATCTTTGTTGAGGCCGCTCGGGTTTTCAGCGAGCGGATCCAGCGGCAGGGAGGAAAAGACTTCAGCTCCAGGCTGCGTTTCGCCTTCAGGCTGGCTCTTCAAAGGGAGCCGGCGGCGGCTGAGACGAAGATCTTCGAGAGTCTCTTCGATCGTCATCTCGGACTCTACAGGGCGGATCCGGGGGCGGCGCGCGCCCTGGTAGGGACTGGGGATTGGCCCGTAGCGGATGAACTGCCGCCTTCGGAGCACGCGGCCTGGACCTCAGTGACCAGGGTGATCCTGAACCTTCACGAGACCCTGGTGCGTTACTGACAAGGAGTCGCTTTCGCGGAGGATGTCTGCAGGGAGATTACAGCCTCTTGCGGTGAGGCTTGGCCTTCTCGACCTTCTGCCGTTCAGTTCGAGCCTTCTCCAGCTTCTCGATTTCTTCTCGAAGGGTTTCAATCTTCCGGGTGCTTTCCTGGACTGTCTTCTCGTTGGACTGGAGCTTCCCTGAGAGGTCGGCCAGCTTCCTGTTGATCTCCGAAAGACTGAGACGGCTGAGATAATCTGGCGACGGCCCGAGGTTGCCGGCGCGAAGCTGCAGGAAGACCTCAAAGGTCTCGGCTGCGGGCATGGCGTAGGAATCGACCCGTCCGCCGCGGGCGATATTGATGCCGACGACCTTGCCGTCGAGGCTGACCAGCGGTCCGCCGCATTCGTTCGGGAACAAGTAGGTGTCATGCTGGAAGACAGCGGGGAAGTTGGACCTTCTTGTGCTCAGGGGGCCGGCGAGCAGGTTCATCCTGTCGAGCCGGTTTTGCCGGTCGGGCTCGATGTCGCTTCCCATGGTGGCCTGGATGTCGATGTCCTTGCCCTCCCGCTTGATCTTCAATCGAACCTTGTCTCCCGGTATTTTTTTTCCGAGGATCTCAGCTACCTTGCGGCCGCTGTCGACACCCTGGCCGTCAATCTCCAGGATTTCATCGCCGACCTTCAACCCGGCCTTGGCGGCTCCTGTGCCGGGGAAGACCTGCCCCAGCTTGGCGCTTTCCTCACGCTGGGAGAAGGCGATGCCGAGGATCCCTCTCTGCTTGAGCTGGCGCGGAAGGACGCTCACCACGCCCAGGGCGATCACGCCTCCAGCGGGACTGACTGTCGCCAGGAAACTACCTACCGAGGGTGTCTTCTCCATGGACAGCAGGACAGGCTTGAGCTCTCTGATGAGGCTGCCTTCAAGCTGGAGCAGGGCCAGGTCATGTTTCTCGCTGACGCCCGCGACTCGGGCTGGAAGAGAACTGCCATCTGCGAGGCGGCACTCGATCTTCCCCTTGAGCTCGCTGGCCTTGGTCAACACCTCGCCCCTCTTGCTGACGACTGTTCCCAGGGCGACCTTTTGCCCGTCGCAGAAGACCCGGACAGTGCAATTTCCCATGTTGGCGACGAAGTCTTCGAGGGGGCCGTGTATGTTGGCATGGTCGCGCTCGTAGGGTCGGGCTTCGCGTTTACGCTCTTTTTCCTGCAACAGCTGGAGTTGTCGGCGAACCTCTTCGGGAGAGGGGTTGCTGCCGCGGCGATTCTGTCCGATCGCGTCTACTGATGGAACCAGGAACGCGAGCAAAAGAACCATCCAGGCGAGCCATCGTTTTTTCCTGCAGGATTTTCCAGCGAAGCTCATCAATTGTTTCCCTCGTATTTCTCTAATTTCAGCTTCAGCTTCAGCGTCTGGTCCTCGCGCAGGACGGCGACCTCTACCTCGTCCCCCGGTTTCTTCTGTTTCACCAGGCGGGAGAGGTCCTGGAAGCTGTTGATGTCCTTTCCATCGAAGCGAGTGATGATGTCACCGGCCTTGATGCCGGCCTTCGCCGCCGGAGAGTTTTCGCTTACCCTGCCGATCTTCGCGTTGTCGGCGTTCGGGTCAGAGGTGACGCCGAGCCAGGGGCCTCCGCGGGCCGGGCCGCTTGACTGCTGGTTTCCTCCCCAGGTTTCGCCCTTGACCATTCGGTCCCATCCCTTGGTGAAGGCATCGATGGGTGCATGAAGATTTGAGCGGGCCGAGGCCCCGATCCTGCTGTTAATCCCGATGATCTTTCCCTGGGTGTCGAAGAGGGGGCCGCCTGAATCACCGCCAACGAGCATGCAGTCGGTGCGGATCCCACTGGCACGGTTGTCGAGGATTCTGCCTACCCGGACAGGCGCGCTTCTTTCCGGTCTGTAGCCGCCGGGATGGCCGATGGAGACGCACCACTGGCCGCGTCCAAGGTCTTTTGATTTTCCCATCTCCGCGTAGGACCACTCACCTTTGTCCTCGATCTTGATGAGTCCTGCATCCAACTCGAAGTCACCGCCGAGGGTTTTTCCCTTGAGCTGCTTGCCGTTGTGGAGAATGACGGTGACTGTTCGGCCCGCCTGGCCGGAGACGTGGCCGGCGGTGAGGACATAGCCATCTTCAGAGATGATCACTCCGCTTCCCTGTGCTCCGCCAACTCGCAGGCCGACGGTGCAGGGGACGAGCTTTGTCGCCAGGGACCGAAAGCGCTCCTGCATGGCCTTGAGATCCTGGATCGTTTCGGGCGGCTCTCCGGAGAGCAGCTTCTCAAGCCGAGTAGATTCTTCAGCCTTCGCCTCCTGCGCGGCAAGTGTTCCAGTGCCGATGCTCAAGCACAGCATGCAGACAGCCAGCAGGGCGGGAGGTGTCCTCATTCTTCTTCTCCATCCAGGGCAATGTGCTAACAGGGGGTGCCGCGCACGTTTTCTCCGCGGCGGCTCGACCCGCTCCTTACATCTTACTGCACCCGGGAGCGTACATTAAGCGTTCTTCGCCGCTTCCGGTGAATAAAGGCCAGCGTCTCTGCCAGTTCTCAGTCCTGCGGTCTGACGACTACCTTCAATCCCTGGCGTGATTCATGGAAGGCGAAGGCGTCGTTGATCTCATCGAGCGGGAAGGATTTCGTGATGTATTTTCGCGCATCAATCTTTCCACCGGCCAGCAGTGTGACAGCCTTCTCGACATCCGGGAGGTTGCAGCCATGGGTTCCCATGACAAAGGCTTCCCGGTAGTGGATGAGGTTCGAGTCGATGGTGAGCGGCGGCTCGTTCTTCAGCCCGGCGAAGAGGTTCACGTAGCCTCGCTTGCGGACGATCTGGATGGCATCGGCCTGGGCCTGGACCGTTCCGGCTGTAGTGATGACGAAGTCGACGCCCTCTCCATCAGTTTCGGCCATGATGGTGTCGACCAGGTTCTCCTCCTCGGTGCAGATGAAGCGCGCGTCGGGCAGGAAGTCTTTTGCCATCTCCAGGCGTCCCCTCGATCTCTGCGCCGCGAAGACCTTGCCGGCGCCGTAGTATCTGGATAGCTCCAGCACCATGCAGCCGATCGGTCCCAGGCCGATGACGCACATGCTCTTGCCGAGACCCATCTGCCCCAGTTCGAGGCCGTGGATCGCGCAGGCCAGGGGTTCGGCAATGCAGGCCTGGTCGTATTCGAGGTTTTCGGGGATCTTGACAACCGCGCCGAGCTTGACCGTGAGGTCGTTGAGGACCATCTTCTGCTGGAAAGCTCCGTCGAACTGGTAGCCGATGGCGTAGTTCCGCTCGCTCAGGTTGCCTTGTCCGACGAGCGACCACTGGCAGTTCTCGGAGGGGACGTCGGCGCCCATGACGATCCGGTCACCTTCCTTGAAACGGGAGACGTTCCTGCCGACCTCGATCACCTTGCCGGCGACCTCGTGGCCGATGACGGTGGGGGTCTCCACCCGGTCGTTGCCGTAGTGGAAGATGCGTACATCCGAGCCGCAGACGGAGACCGCCTGGGGTGCGATGATGACCTCGTCATCTCCACAGACGGGGTCCGGTTTCTCGACGATCGTTAGCTGCTCCAGCTCTTCAAGGACTGCTGCTTTCAATGGGGATCTCCGACTGTGCTTGGTTTTTCCGTTTGAAAGCAGAAGCATACATGGCGGGGGCGTCCCGCTCAAGGACAGCTTGGGAGCCTTCTCAGAAGAGCTCAATACGGGTTGCATCATCTGTCGGGCAGGTTTATTCGACCAGGAGGTTTTTCTCTCATCTTCCGCGCCTCGGTTCCTGTTAATATTGTTCCTCCGGCGGCCCGTGGATGGATCAGCCGTTTAACAGAAACACCTACAAGAGCTTTGGCGAGAGGAAGAAACCATGGCGGCCAGGAACTACATTACCCGCAAGGAATACGATGCCTGGATTTCGGAATGCACCGCGCTGGCGATTGCCTGCGGTTACCCGGTCCAGGATGACATGATCAACGACAATACCGGGCTGGTCTTCGGTGAGGATCAGTACGGGGCCTTCGTCAACGGTCTCTGGTCCGGCGAGCCCTACGAGGCCTTTGCGATCTTCCAGGCGCTCAACGAGCCGGCGGTCCAGGGGCTTCCCGAGGGCGGGATGGAATGGGCTCAGTTCGGCGGTCTCTGCGACAAGCTCATGATTGTCCACCCGGGCAAGTTCTGCAGCCCGCATCTGCACTGGCGAAAGACCGAGTTTTATGAGGTTGTTCTCGGCGAGATGGATCTCTTCTACGCCCCCGACATCATCGACGATGAGCGTCTGAACGTGAAGAAAGAGGGACTGGTCGATGGGCATCCGATGCCCAAGGGCGAGGCGCGGCCCGATCGCGTGGTGCTTCCCGCCGGACGGGAACATACCTACGAACAGCTGACCGAGTACCGATGTCTTCGTCCCGGCGATCCGAATTTTGTCATGCACCGAAAACACCTCCATGCCTTCGGTTGTCCCGCCGACGCGAAGACCCCGGTTGTGATCCGCGAGGGCTCCGCCTACAGCCATGAGCCGACCGCTGCCGGTAAGGACACCCTGCTGTCGGACTGGAGGGAAATCCACGATAACGGCTTCCTGCTCGAAGGCCTCGACGAGGGCCGTCTGAAGAACAACATCGTCGAGGAGTGAGAGAGGCGTTCGCGAGGCCCGATTTGTTTCGCAGGTTATTTATTGCCTGTGGCTGTGACGTCCTCGTGTTATCGTGAGTCGGCTGGATTTTTTCGAGGTCTGAGAGGACTGCGCTGATGGCGAATAGCGACTATACCATTCTGGTTGTCGACGACGATGAGCTCAACCGCGACATGCTGTCGCGTCGGCTCGAAAGGAAAGAGTACAGGGTGCTTGTCGCCAGCGATGGCTCGGAGGCCCTGGAGCTTGCCGGGCGTGAACTGCTCGATCTGGTGATTCTCGATATCATGATGCCGGGAATGAGCGGGCTCGAGGTTCTCAAGATTTTGAGACAGACTCGCAGCACCACTGAGCTTCCCGTCATCATGGCTTCGGCGAAGGGAGAGAGTCAGGATGTTGTCAACGCTCTCGAACTTGGCGCCAACGACTATGCTACCAAGCCGCTTGATTTCCCCGTTCTGCTCGCCAGGATCGAGGCGCAGCTTCGTCTGAAGGTTCCTTTTGAGTCTGAGAAGGATGCCGATTCCGCTGCTGATTCCACTGGCGCTGACATGGGGACCATTCTGCTCGAGCCGGGTGCGGGGGCTCCCACTGAGGATACGGAGCAGAAGCCAGTGTTGAATCTGGACAAGGCGCGTGCATCCAGCGAGGTGGACGGTCCTGTTGCAGGTACGATTCTTGCCGAGAAATATCGTCTCGAAGAAGAAATCGGGTCCGGAAATTTCGGGACAGTCTACAAGGCGACCCACCTTGGGCTGAATCTGCATGTAGCCGTCAAGGTCCTGCAAACAAGCCTCGGGACAACGATGGAGGATCTCGCGCGTTTCCAGCGAGAGGGAATGTCGGCCTGCAGGGTCAAGCATCCCAACGCCGTGTCGGTTCTTGATTTCGGTGTTACGGCGACGGGGGTTTCCTATCTCGTGATGGAGCTGCTCGAGGGGCGTTCTCTCGCCGATGAGATCGAGGAGTCCGGCAAGCTGTCGCCGCATCGGTGCATGGATATCATCGAGCCGGTGTGCGCCGCCCTGGAGGAGGCTCACAGCGTCGGTCTGCTCCATCGTGATCTCAAGCCGGCTAATATCTTCCTGCACCATGAACGGGGCAAGGAGATCATCAAGGTGGTAGATTTCGGTACGGCGAAATTTCGTGACGATGCCTCGGCCAACAATCTGACTCTGCAGGGGACGGTGATCGGTACGCCGGCCTATCTCGCCCCGGAGCGGCTTGCCAACCGACCCTACGATGGCCGTTCGGATGTTTACAGCCTGGGAGTCATGCTGTACCAGATGCTCTGCGGAAAGGTTCCCTTTGAGGCTACCGATGGAAATCCGATGACGGTGGCCATGATGCACATGAACGACGCTGCGAAGAGTCTCGCGGGTGAGATTCCAGATGTCACCGAGGCGGTCGACAAGGTGGTCGCCATGGCGCTCGAAAAAGACCCCGGCAAGCGTCTTCTGCCCAGCGAACTGGTCGAGCGGCTGAGAGAGGCCGTCGGTCCTGATCTCCGCCAGAAGAAGAAGAACCCAACCATGGATACCATGGTGCTTACGGATCTGCCCTTTGACGATGAGACCCAGGGGGCTACGGAAGCCTGAGTTCGCTCAGCGCTGCTGGCGGGGGTGGGGGACGACCTCTGTGGAAAGTGCCCGTTGGCGCAGCTCGGCTGGTACGGGGCCGGTTTCCGGATGGGGGAATTCGCCGATCAGCTCGCCCTTTGAGTCGAGGAAGGCGGAGAGGTCGCGCACGACACCCTCGCCATCTTCGCTCAGGAACCTGCCGTTGCCGAATCCATAGGTTTCGCTGAGCCTGGACTGGTTGTCGGGGCCTGCCCCGGGCTTGACCGGGTGGCAGGTGTCACAGTTCTGGGGGACCCTGCTGACAGTGTGATGGTGGAAGGGGTTCCAGCCGAATCCGGTTCTCCCATCGGAGCTGGTCCTTACCCTGTCGCGGTATTGCTCCTGGCCCGCCGAGTCGATATAGCTCATGAAGATGCTCATCGAGTTGCAAAGAGGAGAGACCTTGCCTCGCTGGTTCATGCCGATGGCGAAGAAATCGAGAGAGTAATCGTCTCGTGAGACGGCGATGGCTCCCTGGGAGTCCAGTCCAGTGGTCAGGTTGCGGGCGGTCCTGGAATCATCAACCGTGACATGACAGCCGAAGCAGGTCTGCCGCCAGGAGGTATGACAGGTATAGCATTCAAGACGATCGGTATGGGAAAATCCGTTCTCGTCTACTCCCATAGCCTCGTGCATGGCATCGTTGACCCCGCTCTGGAGAATGGTGTAGATCTGTGGGACATTGAGCTCCTGGTCGCTGTTGGCCAGGCGCAGGCGCATGCGGCCGTCTGCGTCACGCCGCATGCGTTTGAGCCGGGAGCCGGCGGAGTTGACGAAGTGGCCTTCGGCTGTTTCGGTGACGGCCTCCCTCACCGTACCGTGACAATCTTCACAACTGATTCCGACCTGGTAGCGTTCCGAGCCGTAGATGTTTCCATCTCCGTGAACATCGGAGCCGATGTGGCAGTCGATGCAGGCCATGCCGGCGGTCGCATGGAGATCAGGAGGAGTCTCGTCGTGGTCGTTCGTGTTGTCCTCGTCGGTGAAATAATAATCGACTCCATGGGCGTGCATTTCCCGGCCGAGAGTTACCCCGTTGGGCGGCGTCTTGTCTTCGGAGAAGCCTCCCTCGCGAATGCCCTGGTAGGCCAGGCCGATTCTTCCTCCCTGGAAATGGCAGCGGGAGCATTGATCGGTGGTGATCTTGCTGGTCAGGATGTGACGACGCGGATGGGGCGGGAAATCCTTTGAGATGACCGGATCCTCCGACGCCGAGATGCCATCGTCTGAATAGAGCATGTGGCAGGCTGTACAGCCTGAAGAGCGGTAGTTGCCCGCCGCGTTATTCGGGCCGAAGTCATTCAGGTGGCAGGTTGGGCAGGACTTCGGCAGGTAGACATCGATGCAGGCCCCGATCGAGCCTCTCTGGACCGCTGGATCCGGTTCCCTGAGAGCGAGGAGCTGTCCAACGGCTCCAGGGGGGGCTGTGGCGGGATTGAAGTTTTCGTTGACGATATCGACTGCTGCATGGGTGTGGGTCCTGTCCTGAATTCCGCCCAGGAAACGCGGCAGAGTGTAGTGGCCGGCGTAGGTCGCCATGACCGAGAACTTGACCTTTTCGACGGTCTCCTGGTGGCAACTGCCCCCGTTGCTGGCGGGATTGCTTCCGCCACATCCCTTGTGGGCGACCCTGAGATCCCCGGGATTGATGAACTGCAGGTAGTCGTTGTCGGCAAGATCCAGTTCATCTGTCGTGAGCCGCCGCAAAAGGCTCGGGCCGACTGCCGGAACAACGTGAGCCTCCTGGCGTGTAAAGGCCGCAGGGTTGCCGCCATGACAGTCTGTGCAGGTGAGGGCTGCCCAGGGATGGGCGTCTTCGATCCCGTGACGTTTGCCGGTCTGATCAAGGGGACGATGGCAGCCTACGCAGCCGATCTCACCCGCCGGGATATCCTCTGTGTCGGGTTCCGGCAGATCGGCGGGGTTTCCGAGGGTGAGGGTAACCCGCAGGGCGCGTTCAACTACCACTCCGTCTTCATCTGTTAATTCCGCCCAGAGCTCGGCCTGGGTTCCATCGAGGCTGAAGATGTCATCTACGCCGACTACATCGAAAACCAGGGCGAGCTTGTGAGCGAAACCATCTGAACGCTGGCTCATTTCAAAGACTCGGTCGCGATCGAAGATGATGTCGGAGGAGGTCGCGAGCCTGAACCGTACCCTGACGCTCGCTTCGCTGTTGATGCACCTGGCCTCGATGTTGAGGCGGATATTCGCACCTCCCTGCCCGAAGAGCACAACCGGGAGGAGATCACAGTTGTTCATGCGGCCAAAACCCTCCAGGTTTCGACCAAGATAGAGCACCCGGCCCTCGGGGCATCCGGCTACCGGCTCCGCCACACGGTTTTCGGGAGGCTCCTCGCAGCAATCCACCGCGAGCGGCAGGGGGTTCATGGAGCAGCCGGTTGCGGGATCGCAGTCATCCAGTGAGCAGGGTGAGCTATGGGCGATCTGGAAGATGAGAATGCTCTCGGCTGTCTGCGGAGGCTGGCCGTTGTCGGTGACGTTGAAGGGTACGTAGGCGGGGCCGGCCTGTTCGGCCGTGGGGGTCCAGTCAAATTGCCCGGTGACAGTGTCAAGCTCCGCGCCGGCGGGGAGGTTGGATGTTGAATATTCAAGATCATGCCCATCTGGGTCGCTGGCCCCTATGTTGAAGCTGATGGGACGGTCGGTATAGGTTCGGTAGATCATCCGGGAGGGGATGATCGGCGGCTGGTTGATGGGTGAATCCGCAGCCAGGCAGATGATCCGGCTCTCAATGAGGATGCTTGCGGGCGGCTTTCCATCGTCGCTCACCCTGATGGAGAGGGAATGTTCTCCCGCCTGGCCGACGGCTGGGATCCACTCGAAGCTTCCCGATACCGGGTCGATGGAGGCTCCCTCCGGGGCGGTGACAAGCTCGAAGGCGATGTTGTCATTTTCCGCGTCTGTCGCGGCCAGAACAAAGGCAAGCTGGATGCCCTCCCGGGTATAGATGATCCCGGGGTCTTCAACACTGGGGGGCAGGTTCCCCTGGAGAACCCTGATGAGTCCGTTGGCTACGGTCGAAAGCGGCGGCAGGCCGTTGTCGCTGACCCGGAGCTCAATCCGGTGGTCGCCTTCCTGGCCGAAGGAAGGGGTCCAGGAGACACGGCCGCTCGCCGGGTCGATGGTGAGGCCTTCCGGTCCATCCTCAAC
>Ga0163108_10000731_pt1 | contig 24377 bp, 20 predicted proteins | sample Fk1155metaG_FD_109644 | JGI IMG/M metagenome (GOLD analysis project Ga0163108, IMG submission 109644) | Marine microbial communities from the Central Pacific Ocean - Fk160115 155m metaG | ecosystem: Environmental > Aquatic > Marine > Oceanic > Photic zone | place: The Central Pacific Ocean...
GAAACCGAAGAACAGCACCGCCCAGCCAATCGCCAGCATCCTCACCCAGCCCATCCTCAGTCGCGACGGCAGGATGCGTCGGTTGAGATACAGGAGCAGGATCGAGTAGACGAACATCACGAACCCGTTCATCGCTGCCGAGGTGACCAGCAGGACCAGCGGCTTGTCGAAACCAACCAGCAGGATCACCGTGCCCAGCAGGATCTCGCCCCAGAGAAACAGGTAATACAGCTTCGAGAGCGACCAGTTGTCGTTGTCCCGGAGGTAGTTGATCTTGACGATATCAGTCGAGATGCGAGCGGTGGCGTCCAGGACGCCCAGTTCGGTCGTCAGCAACACGGCGATGCCCATCACCAGGAACCCCAGCTTCAGCAGGCCGCCCCCGGTGGCCCGCTCACCGATCACCGTCGCCTCGCCCCAGACGAAATCCAGGCCGTCGCCGTAGCGATCCATCCCGGGCTTCAGGACCCCCTCGGTGTCGTAGAAAACCGAATAGGTCATCAGCGACATCAGGCACAGGCAGATCACGCAGGTGACCAGGAACGACAACACGTGTTCGATGTTGGCCGATCGCCACCAGCCAAGCCAACGCTGCCGGTTCTCCAGGCTGTCGGGAAACAGGAAGCCGGTGTCGGCGATCGCTTCCTCCTGACCGGTCAGCGGGCTGGTGATTCGCCCGATGAACTGGCCCATGCCATACCCCTTGTCCTTGATAAAATTGCTCTGACCCAGGTTGGTCGATCCACCGGCGCCGGCAAACGCCAGGGCACCCAACAGGCTGATGAACGTCAGCCCGGTCGCATCCAGGTCTGGCATCTGCCCGATGCTGCCGATGCCCGAGACCATCGCCATCACGGCATCGCCGCGGATCAAAACGAACCCCAGGCCGATCACGATCACCACGATCAGCCCGACCAGCACCATCTGGATCCGCTCGACGGTGTTGTAGACCACCGGCCCGGCCGTCAGCGCAATCCCCACCAGCCACAACCCGGCAATCCCCAGCAGCGGCACGTAACGTGCCCTGAAGCTGACAACCCCCGTCTGCGGATCGAGCACCTCTTCGGCCCCGAACACCGCCCAACTCATCATCTGACCGGCACCGGTAGCCCAACCCGGCCAGGCCCACGGCAGGATGTTCAAGATCAGAAACACCCAGGCCCAGTTCCTGTTGATCCGGCAGAACCCCGCAATGGCACTCTCGCCGGTCGCCAGTGTCCACCGCTCGATCTCCATGTTCAGGAAGTACTGGGTGAACACGCCCAGGATACACGCCCAGAAGAAGATGAACCCGGCCTTGTAGGTGATGTAGGGCCAGAGCACGAATTCACCCGAGCCCAGGGCCAGACCGGCCAGCATGATGCTGGGGCCAACCATCTTCTTCCACGAAATCGGTTCGGGCAGGTCCCGCCACTTCAGCGGCGGCAGGCTCCCGTGGCGAATCGTCTCGTCGGGGACGACCGCATCGTCATCACGCCCGGACATCACCGGGAGTTGGCGATCGGTGGGGGTGATTTCATCCGGCATCAGCACTGTCTCCCGCTCCCGAAGAATCGACCATCGTCTCACCTCATCCCGTCTGCGGCAACTCCATCAACTTGCCGAACCGCTCCAGGACTCTCCGATGCAGCGGCCCCGCCTCCTCGCAGTCGATCTCACCGGTCCGTACGAGGTCGAACGCAATCGTGCGTGTTTCCTCGAGCAGTTCGCGATCAGCGACAAGGTCGGCCACCCGCAGGGGCAAGTCGCCATGCTGCCGTACGCCCAGCACGTCACCGGGTCCCCTGAGCAGAAAGTCGGCCTCGGCGACCGAGAATCCATCGGCGTGCTGGTCAAGCACCTCGAGACGTGCGGCGACCGACTCGTCCTCTCGACCGGCCATCAGGAAACAGTACCCCTGATAGGCGCCCCGGCCGATCCGGCCCCGCAGCTGGTGCAGCTGGCTCAATCCGAAACGTTCGGCCTGGTAGACGACCATCAACGTCGCGTTGGGCACATCAACCCCGACTTCGACCACCGTCGTCGCCACCAGCACGTGTGTCCGACCATCCCGAAACGCGTCCATCGCCTCGACCTTGGCCTCTGCATCCAGCCGCCCGTGCACGATGCCAACCGACAGGCCCGACAGCTCCTGTTCCTGCAGCCGCTGCCAGGTCTGCTCGACTCCCATACCCTCACCGGTTTCCTCGCTCGCATCAATCCGGGGACAGACGACAAACGCCTGCCGCCCGGATTCGACCTGCCCACGAACAAATTGCCAGGCCTGCTCCCGGGTCGTCTCGTCCCGGATCACGCTGGTCACGACCGGTTGCCGACCCGGTGGCAGGTCATCGATCACCGTGGCATCCAGGTCACCGAATTGCGTCAGGCAGATGCTGCGGGGAATCGGCGTGGCCGTCATCACCAACACGTGCGGCGTCGCGGTCGTCTCGGCGTCGGAGAACCGTGATCGCTGGACCACGCCAAACTTGTGTTGCTCGTCGATCACCGCCAGCCCCAGCGAACGAAAACGAACGTCCTCTTGGATCACCGCGTGCGTACCCACGACCAGTTGTACGTCTCCCGCGGCAATCGACTCCAGGGCAGCGGTCCGTTCCGGGGCCCGCAACCGGCCAGTCAGCAGCATCCGCTCCACGCGACTGCCCTCCAACAGCGATTCGATCGTCTGCCAATGCTGGCGAGCCAGCAACTCGGTGGGAGCCATCAGCACGGTCTGCTGACCGGCCGCGACGGCGACCAGCATCACGTAAACCGCGACCGCCGTCTTCCCGGCACCAACGTCGGCCTGCAACAGGCGATGCATGGCCTGTTCGGACCCGAGATCGGCAACAATCTCCTCGATCGCCCGCTCCTGACCGGCCGTGAACTGGAACGGAAACCGGAGACGAATTCTCGAATCAATCTTCGCCGTCAATGGCAGCAACGGAGCCGTGCCGGACTGCTTCCAGGCGCGGCGACGCAGGGCCATCGCCAGTTGAAATTCCACCAGATCGTCAAATACCAGTCGCCGCCGTGCCCGGTGAAACTCCTCGAGCGTTGTTGGCCGGTGAACACACGTCAACGCCTCGGCCAACCCGGTGACCTGAAATCGTTCACGCCACGCCGACGGCAACGGATCGACCACGTGCTCGACAAATCGCTCGACTGCCTCCCGGGCAATTCTCCTCATGACATCCATCGTCAACCCGTCGGTCAACGCGTACTTGGGCAACAGACCTCCATGGGCCTCCAGGTCGTCGTCATCGATCGACTGCACACGGGGATGAGTCATCTCCCAGCGGCCGGCTCGACGTTTGGGCTTGCCCGAGAACAACACCGCATCATCGTGGCTCAACTTGCCCAGGATCCAGGCCTGGTTAAACCAGGTCCCTCTCAGGAAACCGTCCCCGCAGTCGACCAGCACACCGACCATGCGACGGCCCCCGGAGATCCTGCGGTCCTCCAACTCGACCACGCGGCCGCGAACCGTCTGCAAGACGTCCGGTTCGAGATCGCCAAGACCTCGTACCTCGCTCAGATCCAGGAGATCCCTGGGAAGATTCCACAGGAGATCCTCGACGGTCGAGATGCCCAGTCGTGCGAGGCACTCGGCGCGGAACGGCCCCACGCCGGGCAGAAACTGCGCAGGGGTCAGCAGGGGTGACTCGTCCATGGTCGATCGACGCGACTCGTTGCCGGGCCCCCATCCTAACGAGTTCGGCGGCACCAGACCCCTACAGCGGTCCCCGTGGCGAATCAGCCAACACGAGAATCCGTGCCGGGAGCCGGTTGGTCGTGAGACGCGGCAACGGCAAGTTCGTCGCAGCGTTCGTTTTCCGGATGGCCGCTGTGCCCCTTGACGGTCGTGAACCGGACGTCGTGCTGTGCGAGCAGGTCGTCAAGTCTCTGCCAGAGTTCGACGTTCTTGACCGGCTTCCACTGTTTTCCCTCGCGGCGGCGCCAACCATTGGCCTTCCATCCCGGCATCCACTCGGTGGCCCCCTTGGCCACATAAACGCTGTCGGTGATCACTTCGACTTCCGACCGGTTCTTCAGTGCCGAGAGTCCTTCGATGACCGCCTGCAGTTCCATCCGGTTGTTTGTCGTCTCGGGAGCACCTCCGGCCACCTCTTTCTCGGTTCCACTGGCGGGATGCTTCAGCAGGAAGGCCCAACCGCCCGGGCCGGGATTTCTCCGGCAGGCGCCGTCGGTGAACAACTGGACGCGTGACATCACGCCTCCCGATTTTCGTCGAAGCTCGGTTCCGTCGATTCCGGATGCCGCACGGCAGAACCTAGCGTTCGCGGAAGACGATACGGCCACGATTGAGATCGTAGGGCGAGATTTCGCAGACGACACGATCACCGGGCACGATTCGAATGAAGTGTTTCCGCATCTTTCCGGCAACGTGACACATCACGATGTGCCCGTTGTCCAACTCGACGCGAAACTGCGTGTTCGCCAGTGCCTCGACCACATTTCCTTCGGCTTCGATGGCCTCTTCTTTGGCCATGGGAGGGGTCTTCCTTGCGGGTTGTTTCGACAGGGTGCGAGAGAGCGAGGATTATATCAATGCCGGTGGTGGTCTACCAACACCAGACCTCCGCCCTGCCAGGACCGTCGCCCGTTGAGCCAGCCTCGACCGGCGACTAGGATGAACTTTCGCCGTCAACGTGACCGGCAGGTGGCCGGTCACGTTGCCACCAGGACCGGGGAAAAGGAGACCTGTTGAGATGACCGAGTGCCTGATTGCCCTGGGCGGCAACATGGGGCATGTCGAGACGACGTTCTCCGCCGCACTCGACCAGCTCGACATCGACGCCGCCATCAATGTCGTCGCGGTCAGTCGCTGCTTCCTGACCGAACCTGTCGGTGCCGACGCCGGCGATCCCTACATCAATGCTGCCACCGCCGTTCGAACCTCACTGGAACCGGCCGAACTGCTGAAAACGACCAAGCGGATCGAGGCCGAACTCGGCCGCCCCCGGGACCACGGCGTCTGGGTCCCCCGGACCGTTGACCTCGACCTGATCACCTTCGGCACCACCGTCCTCGATCTCGAACACCTGCGGATTCCCCATCCGGGCTGCTGGTATCGTCGATTCGTTCTCGATCCGATCTGCCGGATTGCTCCCGCGAACTGTCACCCGCTGTGGGACGTCTCCTTCGCCGCGTTGCGAGATCGGTTGCTGGTGCGGCCACTGCCGGTCTGGATCGACTCGCCCGATCGCGATGCACGCATCGAGGAACTCAAGCCTCAGTTTCCCGACATCGAATGGGCCGATGATCCCGGGGCCACACAATCGGCCGGGCTGGTTCTTCCCGGTACGTCCGTGGGACCGACGCCGCCGGATTCCTGGTCCGATATCCTGTCAGCGGCACTGGGAAAAGTGGAACTGGCCGGGGAGATTCCGGGCTGGCCGGAGCAAGAGCTGGAACCTGGCCCGCGAGGGTGACTAGCGGACACGGACCTGGGTCGAGAGGCCGTAACGCAGGTCGCCGACCAGGAACGTGAAGTGGCCGTAAAGCACAACGTGACCGTCTTGCGGCAGCGACACGTCCCCGACAAACTCTCTGCCCCGACGTCGCATTTTGGTCGAGGTGAATTTCGATTTTCGGAAGTCCCGTGTCGAACTGCGGGCACTCCACACCGCCGCTTCGACCGGAGCCGGATCGGACGTGGCCTGCAGCCGCAACGCCCCCGGCTGATCACCGTGCTTCCAGGTCATCCTCGGCAACTCCCGACCCAGCGCTTCCAGCCGAAAAAACGCCCCCAGTGCCGATCGCAATTTCGCTTCACCGCCCTCGAGTCCATGCCCGGCATTGGGAATGTAGAGGGCGTACTTCGGTCCGACCAGTCCCGGCCAGTAGTTGTTCAACGCATCAACACACCAGTAGGGGTCATTGGTGCCATTGACGATCAGCTTCGGCAGGGTCAACCGATCGCGATAGCTGTACGGGTCGATCCACCGCCACAACGGCAGATCGGGCTTCTTCTCCAGCAAGGCGATCAGTCCCTTGCTGGTGTAGTCGCCGATCTGCTTGCTGAATCGTCCCCACTGCCGTTTCTGGTGCTTCGTCTGGACGGCGAGGTTGAGCGTGTCGATCACCAGCGGTGCAATCGCCTTGACCCGCTTGTCGACTGCCGCGGTCAACCAGGTCGTCCAACCCCGTTTCGATGCACCGGTGACGACGAACCCATTGACCGTCGTCTTCCATTTTTCCCTGGCAAGTTCCTGCACCGCATCCATCGCCCGGACCGCACTCTTGACCATCGGAAACAGCAATGGCCAGTTCGGATCCTTCGTCTTCAGGTGACGCAGGAACGTCTCGCTGATCAGGTCGTCTTCAAACTTGTTCCCCAGCAACGGCTGATTGGGAACCTGGTAGAGGACCGCGACCCGGGCTCCGCAGGCGCCGGCCAGCAGCCCGTAGCGACGCTGATCGGCCTTGGACGGCTCACGTCCGGTGGAACCGCCGGTGATGAACAACAGCACGCGATCCGCATGGGCCAGGCGGCGTGGTTCCAACACCAACATCCGGTGCTGCCAACGGATCCCCTGCCAGGTTTGAGAAACCAGCTGAATCCGATGAACGCGGCCACGATCGGTCGAGCGGGTTTCCTGCAACGTCCAGCGATACGAGCTGTCCTTGGCGCGAACATAATCGTCCAACGCCGACGTCGGCTCGGTCGCCGGCGCGGCGCGGACCAACGTCACGACGATCAACGCCATCATCCCGCACGACCAACCGTCAAACCAGCCCCGGCCCATCGTCTCAACCTGGCCGAAAACGTCCCCGGCACCCGGTCGATCGTTTCTGTTCATCAGATCTCCACACGGCCAACTGCACCCATCACATGGCCGTTGATTGAAATGTGGTGCGAGGTGTCTAAGATAATCGTTTCCCAGTGAAATCCAACTGCCTCGCGACCGAACACCTGGCTTTCTCTTCGGGATTGTCGCGGTGGACGGCTTTGAACGGAGAACGACACCCGTGAGTGATCTTGTCACACAGACGGCTGAGTCCAAGGCAGCCCTCGATGCCCACACCGTGGAAACCGTTCAGTGGCACTTCAACCCCGAAACCGGCAGCCCGTTCTGGCTGGAACGAGCCGGCGATCTGGGATTTGATCCTTTGACCGAGGTCAACAGCTTCGAGGATCTCAAGAAGTTCCCGCTGTTCGAGGACGACTGGCTGCGAGGGGGACCAGTGCGCCGCTGGGTGCCCAAGGGATTGGCCGACAAGCCGGCCTACGTCTTCGAGACCGGTGGCACGACGGGCATCCCCAAGTCACGAGTGGTGATCGATGACTTCCGTATTGACTACGAGATGTTCAGCGAAACACTGCCCGACGACGCTTTTCCCCAGGGTGGCAACTGGCTGATGCTCGGCCCGTCGGGCCCTCGTCGGCTCCGGCTGGCCGTCGAGCACCTGGCACAATGCCGTGGGGGCATTTCCTTCTGCGTCGACCTGGATCCCCGCTGGGTCGTGAAGTTGCTGAAAAAGGGCAAGACGCAAGATGCCAAGGACTATGCCGAGCATGTGATCGACCAGGCGATGACGATTCTCGAGGCCGGCCACGACATCAAGTGCGCCTTCTCGACGCCCAAGCTGCTCGAGGCCCTGGCGCTGCGACTGATCGACAACGGGTCAAGCATCGCCGAGACAGGCATCACCGGTATCTTCTGCGGCGGCACCGAGTTCACTCCACAGTGGTACCGCTTCGCCCGCGAGGAGTTGCTCGGGCCGGATGTCTATATCACACCCACCTACGGCAACACGCTGATGGGCCTGGCCTGTGGCAAACCGTTCGACCCGGCCGACGACTACAAGATCACCTACTACGCCCCGCAACCACGAGCGATCGTCGAGGTGGTCGATTTCGACGATCACAACCAGGTGGTTGATTACGGTGGAACGGGAAGAGTCAAGTTGTACACGCTGACCAGGGAGCTGTTCATTCCCGGATTCCTGGAACGGGACGAGGGTGAACGGGAAGAACCCCACGAGAAATACCCCTGGGACGGTGTCAGCAGCGTGCGGCCGTTTCACGTCTTCGCCAAGACCACGACCGTCGGGGTATACTAGGACCCAAATCGCCGAGCCGGTCGTTTCCATGCCTCCACGCCCATCCGGGCCTCATCAAAGAGAGAACACGCCATGATCGACATTCCCATTGTTCGCTGGGGAGAACCCTACGAGAGCATGGAGAAGATGGAGGTCGTCCACTTCGAAACCGGCGAAACGCTGGCGACGATGCACGAGGCCAACGCCGGGCTGATTCGCATGGACATGCGAAAAGCCCGTCTCGCCCGCGAAAAACTGCGGGAGTTCTCGATCACTGAACTTGTCGAGATGGTCGCCGAGGCCGCCGATTACTATGTCGACGACACGCTCCCGCTGGGAGACGGTGAACAGTCGCCCGACGATTTCTGTCGGATGCAGTCGGCGACGACCGGACTGCCCGAGCACATGTGCCGGTTCAACATGACGAAGAACGCCTTCGTGATGAAGCACATGCACGACATCCTCGACGCACTGACCCGGGGCCTGCCCTACGAGATCCTCTCCAACGGCTACGGCCACGAGGACCGTGGCGTGATGGTCAGCTACCAGGCCAACTGCAATGCTGCCGGATGGGTGTTGCCCTCCAACAGTCCCGGTGTTCACACGCTGTGGCTGCCGGTGATCCCGCTGCAGATCGGGCTGGTACTCAAACCCGGACCGCAGGAACCCTGGACTCCCTACCGGATGTACGAGGCCTTCGCGAAGGCGGGAATTCCCCGGGAGGCAATTTCCATCTACCCCGGCGGAACCGCCAAGGGGCCGGAACTCGGCGGCGCGGTCCTGGAGACCTGCGAACGCAGTGTGATCTTCGGCGGAACGGCGACCATCGAACGCTACCAGGGCAACCCCCGGGTCAGCGCCCACGGTCCCGGGTTCTCCAAGATCTTTCTCGGCGACGACAAGGTCGACGACTGGGAGAAATACATCGACCTGATGGCCGACAGCGTCTTCGTCAACAGTGGTCGCAGCTGTATCAGCTGCTCGGGAATCTGGGCCAGTCGGCACACCGAGGAAATTGCCGATGCCCTTGCACAGCGGCTTGGTCCGATCGCCCCGTTGCCGATGGGCGATCCCGAGAGCGGTCTCGCGGCGTTCACGATCCCGGGTGCGGCCGAAGCGATGAGTGCCCAGATCGACGACGGTTGCACGTCCGACGCGGTGACCGAGATGACCGCGAAGTACCGTGACGGCGACCGCCTGATCACAAACGAACGCTGCGATTTTCTGCGACCGACGGTGTTACACGTCAGCGATTGCGACGACCCGATGGCCAACACCGAGTACATGTTCCCCTTCTGCAGTGTCGTCGAATGCCCCCAGGACCAGTTCCTGGCCAAGAGCGGCTACACGCTGGTGGGTTCGGTCCTGACCGAAGATCCGGCCCTCAGCCGCGAGATGCTCGATGCAACCAGTGTCGATCGGCTCAACATCGGCGAGGTCAAGACGATCCAACTCAACTGGCTGCAGCCCCACGAGGGAAACATCATCGACTTCCTCTTCCGGGCCCGCGCCTTCCAGGATGCCCCACCGCCACCGCATTGATCCTCCCCCAACAATGATCTCGGCGGCAGCCGACAACGCCACCTAGCCACCCGTGAGTTTCCCGGCTATGCTCCCGGAACCACGGTCGTGACACGAGGCAATCCGGGGATGAAAAACGCCCTCCTGGCACTCGCGCTGGTGCTGTTGACCAACCGCTCGGCGATCTTGGTCGCCCAGACGGTCAAGCCGCGGCGGGCCGTCTCGAAAACCAACGTCCGTGTCGAACTGATCACCGACCGTCGGGGCGCCCCACTGGCAGCCCAGCGATGGGCCCGTATCTTCCAACGATTTCGTGTCCCGCTGAGAGTACGGCGTGAACTGGGAAGCGAGCGGACCTCGGTCGAGGAACAGACAACCGGATCGCTCCGCCGTGTGACGGTGATCGGCCGACTCGAACGATCCGGCCGGATCCTGGTGGCCGGCAAGACCTTCTCGCCCACCAATTCCACCGCTCTGGGCAAGTGGCTCGAGGGGCTGCGAACCTTCGGAGCCCGGGGCGATCCAAAGGGCCAACCGGCATTCGGCCTCAGCCAGGGCCAGTTCCAGGAACTCTTCGAGACACTCGCACAACCGGTCAAGGCCGACCTCAGCGGCAAACCGCTAAGCGAAGCGATCCGCTCGCTGCAAATCCCCTCCTCCTATCCCCTCCAACTCGGCCCCGTCACCGACAAGACAACGTCGAAGGTCCCCCCGCGGACCAACGGATATGGGCTCTCGCGAGGTTCCACGCTCGCTGCGATCCTCTCCGCCGCCGGACTGGCTTTCCATCCCCGTCGAACGCCGACCGGTCGCGTGGAACTCGTCATTGGTGCCAGGGATGCGGCAACGCGATCCTGGCCCCTGGGATGGCCGCCACGCCTGACCCGCCTGAAGACAGCGCCCTCGCTGTTCAAGATCGTGCCGGTCAACCTGGACAAGTCACCCCTGCTGGAGGTCATCGACGCCATCGCGGTCAAGACCGAGGTCCCGATGCTGATCGACCATCGCGCCATCGGCACCAGCAGGCTGAAGCTGAACTCTCTGACCGCCACGGTCCCGGCCAAGAAAACCTCCTGGTTTCAGTTGCAGAAGACCATCACCAATCCTCATCATCTGACTCGCGATCTGCGAATCGACGAATCCGGTAAACCATTCGTACTGGTCACGGTGATCCAACCCAAGCGGGCTCGTCTCGACTGAACCTCCCGCCGGTTCCACTCCCCGCCGAAGCGGTTGGAAAAAAACAGATGTTCACCGGACCCCAAATCGTCTCGCTGCTGACAGAACTCGGGATCACTCACGTGGTGACCATCCCGGACAGTACACTGGGACAATGGGAAGACGACATCCGGGCGGCAGCGGCGATCAGCTATCTGGGAGTGTGTCGCGAAGGCGAAGCGTGGGCTGTGGCCGCGGGGTTGTACCTGGGAGGAGCCCGTCCACTGGTCATGATCCAGTGCACCGGTCTGTTCGAGTCGGGTGACTCACTTCGCAATGCCCTGTTCGATTACCAGCTGCCCCTGTTCGCGATGATCGGCTACCGCAGCTTTCTCAGCCAGGCCACCCTGCCCGGGGACACCTGCCTGGCGTTCACCGAACCGGTCCTCGATGCCTGGGGACTGGACTGGGTACTCTACGACCGGCCCGAAGACCTCCCCGGCCAACTCGAAGCGATCGCCGGACAATACCATCGCTGTCAGGAAGCCGGCGTTCCGGGTGTCGCGCTGGTCGCAGAAGGAAGAGCCTAGCCATGGCGACCGGAAACGACACCACGTCGAGCGGAATGCCGCTGGTCGAATCACTGCAGGTGCTGCGGGACACCCGGGGTGACGACGAGGTCGTACTGACCGTGATGGGCACGGCGCGAGAATGGATGGCGTTGGGCGACTTGCATCCACTGGATTGGATCTATGTCCCTTCGAGCATGGGCCAGGCCCCCAGCCTGGGCCTGGGCATGGCGCTGGCACAACCGGGGAAAAACGTGGTCGTCTGCAATGGTGACGGTTGCCTGCTGATGAACCTCGGTTCGCTGGTCACGATTACCCAGCAGGCCCCGAAAAATCTCACGCTGATCATCTTCGACAACGGCATCTACGAGATCACCGGCGGACAGCCAACACCGGCGATCGATGACGACGGGTCGCGAGTTGACTACCCCGGGCTCGCGCGCGCTGCAGGTTTTCAACAGGTTCACGTCTTCGACGACCTCGTCAGCTGGCAGGCGGCCGCCCGCGACCTGATCGACGCCGATGGACCAACGTTCATCCACCTGTCAATCTCACCGGTCCCCGGTGCCAGCGGTCCCCGGTCACCGAGCAAGGCACCACCCCGCGCCCACGCATTCGCAAAGAGCTTCCGGGCAGACTGATCCCCGTCGCCGGAAAACAACCCTACGGCTTGGTCGCATCGTCACAGACGCAGACCATTTCGCCGCATCCCGGGCAGCCGGCCGCGTACTTGTCCAAGACGGCCTGTTCCAGGTCAATTCCAGCCACGTTGGCGATTGTCGCCAACCAGGCCAGCACATCGGCGAATTCGGCAGCAGCCTCGGCGGAATTCCCCTCCCGCAACGCCGCGGCCAGTTCCCCCACTTCCTCCATCAACCACATGAAGGTCCCGTCGACCCCCCGTGCTTCGTCCTTCTGCGAATACATCGTCTCGATCAACTGCTGCAGGTCGCTCAGGCTGAATCGCCCGGATCGCTCGTTGGTCATCGCCGCGGCCTCACCAAGATCATCCTCACCACCAGGACCAGCATGAACCGGACCACCTGCCGGCAACCTGTCCGGACATTGTGACGCGGAGCCGTTGATCCATGCAATCTCGGCCGACTCGCCACCACAGACCATCACAAAAAATACGCCGCGGTCCCATGTCTGACATGGAACCGCGGCTATCAAGAACAAACCTCTCACCATTTTACGGCGGTAGCTGTGAGTAGGACCGGGTTGTGCCTGGGACAAACCGGAAAACACCGGCCGGCTGACCTGTCCAACTCTACGCGTTAGGGCACCTCCGAGTTATTGGCTGATTGAGAGGTCTGGTTGTCGTGCAGCAATTTAGATCGGCAGGTCAAGTCTGGTAATTTGGGGAAATTCACGAATTCCAACGGATCGGAGGTTTTCATCAATCGTGAGAGGTATACTGGCCCGTCTTTGCGGGCAGTCGGCACCATCGCCGTTGGCAAACGGTGATGCTGGCCGGAGAATCGGAATTATCCATACAAACCGATCACGACCATCGGGCGGATGACACAGGGAGCATGAGCATGAAAGCATCAGCAACCACAGAAGCGACTTCCACGACCGGCGAGATCAATCGCCGGGTCTTCCTGGCCACAACCGGCCTGGCCGCCGGTGCCATCGTGACTGGCGAGAAGAACGCGGTGGCGGCCAAGTCGCCCTACGCCGAGTTCAAGATGGGGGTGCAGAGTTATTCGCTGCGCGGATTCGATACCGCCACGGCGTTGAAACACACGCGGCGACTGGGCCTGAGCTATTGGGAAGCCTACCCCCGGCATGTCCCGCTGGGGACGCTGCCGGCACACATCCGCAAGCAGAAAGCGATTCTCGAGAGTGCCGGGGTCAAGTTGATTGCCTACGGCGTGATCGGGTTTGACGCAAACGAGGCGAAGGCTCGCCAGGCGTTTGATTTCGCCAAGAAGATGGGAATCGTTTCGCTCAGTGCCAACCCGCAGAAGAACAAGGCGACCTTCGACCTGCTGGACAAGCTGGTCGAGGAATACGGTGTGGCCATTGCGATCCACAATCACGGTCCCGGCGCGCTGTACGACAAGATCTCCGACGTGGAACGGATGGTCAAGGACCGGCATCCACTGGTCGGCGCCTGTGTCGACACGGGTCATTTCCTTCGCAGCGACGAGGATCCGGTCGAGGCGATCCAGCGGTTGGGACGCCGTGTCTTTGGCGTGCACCTCAAGGACGTGCTGACCGTCACCAAGGCCGGCAAGAAACGCAAGCTCTTCAAGATCCTCGGCGAGGGCGATCTCAACGTGGTCGGCTGCCTGAAACTTCTGCGGAAGTTGAAGTACGACAAGTGCCTGGCACTGGAATACGAAGAAAACCCCAAGAACCCGTTATCGGACATCGAGGTCTGCCTGAAGACCGTGCGGGGGGCGATCAAGCAGCTGGGTTGATCGTCGCCGTTGTGATCAATCGATCAGGACGAGGTTGTCCCGGTGGATCACCTCGACATACGGCAGGCTGCCCAGCAGCTGGGGTATTTTCTCGCTTCGCTGTCCCGCAATTGTCGTGGTCTCGCCGGCATCGTAGTTGGACAGCCCCCGGGCAAACTCGTGTCCGGTCGGATCGAGTAGCGTGACCACATCGCCGCGGGCGAAGTCTCCTTCAACACCGATCAAACCAATCGGTAGCAGAGAGCTTCCGTTGACAGCCAGAGCCCGGCAGGCCCCTTCATCAAGTGTCAAACGTCCTTGCGGCGTGGAGGCATAGCCAATCCATCGTTTCCAGGCCGGCATCGTCGAACCGTGAGCCAGGAAAAGCGTTCCAACCTCCTGACCGGAGAGGATCTCGTCGAGCACTCCCGGTCGAGTGCCGTTGGCCATGATCACGCTCTCGCCAACAGCGGTCGCATTTCTGACCGCCTCGAGTTTTCCACGCATCCCCCCCCGCCCTCCCTGACTCCGTTGGTCCTGCACGAGGTCAAACAGCCCGTCGTCCCAGTTCTCGACCAGCGGCAACGGTTCCGGCTCATCGACCGACCGGTAGAGTCCGTCGACGACGGTCAACAGCACCAGCAGTGGCGAGGACAGCAGGTTGGTGACAAGGGAAGCCAGGTGGTCATTGTCGCCGAAACCGATCTCGGCCACGCTGGTGGTGTCATTCTCGTTGACAATGGGAACGGCCCCGTATTCGAAAAGCGTGTTGAGAGTGTTGCGGACATTGAGATAGCGGTCCCGCTCGCTGAAATCATCAGCGGTCAGCAACAGCTGCGCCGCGTGGGTACCGTGCTGCCGCAGGCAATCATCGTAGTGATGGATCAGCCTCGCCTGCCCGGCAGCGGCGGCGGCCTGCAGATGCCGGAGATCCTCGGGACGGCCTCCCAGCTCCAGCACGTCAATTCCCGCTCCCACCGCGCCACTGGAAACGATCACCACCTTGCGGCCGGTTGCAAGAACTCGCTGGATCTGCGCGACCAGGTCGGCGATTCGTTCGATATCGAGCGTCGCATCGTCTCTCGAGAGCACATTCGTGCCGATCTTGATCACCAGCGTCTCGGCCGTCTCGATCACTTCGCGGCGGACGAGGTTGCCTGGGGCATTCATAACCACGATTCTCGCGGGGAACAGGTGCTGTCACCTCTTCTAAACCATCCCCCGGCCGTGTGAAAGTGCGACGAGCCACGTTGGTTCCGCGCCGACGGCTCGCTATCATGGACGCTGCCTCGCTTCCACCGGGACTGCATGGACGCCTGATGCCATGGCCGAGCTATTCCACGAGTGCGGCGTCGCCGCCGTCTACCATCTCCCGAATCGGCAGACCAGCCGACTGGCCCCTGCACAGGGGGCCGATGAGACGTCGCGGTTGATGACCCGTCTGCTGCTGGACATCCAGAATCGGGGCCAGTTGGCCGCGGGGATGACGACCTATTCTCCCGACCGCAAGCAACTCATCGACACGCACCGCAACGTCGGAACGGTCAGCGAGGTGTTTCACCTCAATCACCAGGAGCCGGCCGAGCAACTGATGCAGAAATACGCCGGTCCGGCGGCGATCGGCCACGTACGCTATGCAACCTGCGGCCAGGACGATCGCAGCTATGCCCAGCCGTTTGAACGCCACCACATCCAACGGTCGAAGTGGTTCAGCTTTGCCTTCAACGGCCAATTGGCCAACTACCCACAACTCCGCCAGGAAATCCTCTCGCACACTGACTTCCATCTCGCCCGGGAAACCGACACCGAGATTCTGATGCACCTGATCTGCCAGGAGCTCTCCGACGACCGCACTCCCGACCTGCTCGACGTTCTCAGCGGCATCACTCCCTGGCTCGACGGTGCCTACAACATCGTGTTCCTCAACGCCGTCGGTGACATGTTCGTTGCCCGCGATCCTCTGGGCATCCGGCCGTTGTGCTACGCGATTGACGGACCGTTGTTTGCCGCGGCAAGCGAAAGTGTCGCGCTGTCACAGATCGGTTTTGCCGACGACGACATCCACAGCCTGCCCCCCGGCGGTGCGATCACCATCCAGAACGGCGACATCGATGTCCGCCAGTTCGCCCTTTCGCCGAAGAAGGCGCACTGTTTCTTCGAGTGGATCTACTTCGCCAACGTGGCCAGTACTCTCGATGATCGCAGTGTCTACATGACCCGGAAGGCACTCGGCGAGGAACTGGCGGCAATGGAGACGGTACCGATCGACGAAGACACGATCGTCGTACCGGTTCCCGACACGGCCAAGGCGGCGGCGGCCAGCATGGCATTTCAACTCGGGATCCCGTGCCTGGAAGGCCTGATGCGCAACCGCTACATCGGCCGGACCTTCATCGAGGGCACCAACCGGGCTGACAAGGCCCGGCTGAAATACACGCCACTGCCGGAAGTGCTGCGAGGCAAACGTGTTCTGGTCGTCGAGGACACGATCGTTCGGTCGACGACAATGCGTGCGTTGGTCTCTCAATTGAAAGAGCGTGGAGGCGCCCGCGAGGTCCACGTTCGCGTGGCCTGCCCGCCGATTGTCGCCCCCTGCTTTTACGGCATCGACATGTCAACGATCTCGGAGCTGTTTGCTCCGAATTTCATGGACGGATCGAACCTGACACCCGAAGTCGAGCAGCAGATGACCAAGAGCCTCGGCGCCGACAGCCTCAGGTATCTGCCGCTCGACTCGATCGCGCGTTCGATCGACCTGGATCGCGACAGCCTTTGCCAGGCCTGCATCGACTGCCACTATCCCACGACCGCCGGCGATGAACTTTACCAGCTGGCCCTTGGAAATGCCGATGCCACCAGCGAGGCCCGCACCTACGACACGCCGGTCCCGACCACGACCCGCACCTGAACGCCCCCCGGCACTTCGTCTCGCACCCGACTCCCTCGACGACCCCTTCCTGCTCAACCGCCAGTTCGCAGCCCGCTCGCTGGAGCACTGGCTCGGGCTTTCCCTGGCCGACGCCGGCTACCGGTTCGTGATGACGCCTGAAGAACGCCGCCCGGCAATCGACCGCTTGAAGCGACTGCTGCCGCCGACCCCGTAGCAATGCTCAGTCGACGTCGTACTCGCCGGCGAGCCGCATGAACCCCGCCAGTGCCAGTTCGTCGACCCCGCTGCTCCAGTGGACCACGATTGACGCCGCGGTGTTGGTAACGAGTTCCCGGGCGGCAACATGAATATGCCCGCTGCGGTCGTAACCGTACTCGATCTCGATCGGTGACCCGACCGCCAGGCCCTCTGGCAGATCGACGACCCGGAAATCACCGATCACCGTGCACGCATCAACGTCGCTGACCTCGCCCTCGAGCAGACGGATGTGGATGGAACGAGGATTCCCGGTGTTGGTTACGAATCGCTGGGTCGCGGTGCAGGGAATCGGCGTGTTGCGAGGAATCATCACGTGATTCCATCGTCGATCCAGGTCGTTGCGGTTGGTCACTTCGACACCCAGCGAATGAGAATTGACGTTGGAGGTCGTGATCGACCGCAGCCGTTGAATCAGCGCCTGCCCGATCTGCCCACCGGCGCCAACTTGCCGGGCCTCGAGGATCGCGGCATGAATCGCCGCCCCCTGGGCGACAGCCCGCTGGGGATCGAGCACGGTGCTGGGCGGTTGGCCGGAAAGTGACTCGAGCATTGCACGGACACCGGGCATGACCGTCGATCCCCCGATCAGCACGATGTCGTCGAGATCGGTTCCCTCGATGCCGGCCTGGGCCAGTACCAGTTCGGTCGTGTCGCGGGTCCGTTGCAACAGGTCCGCACTTTGGCGCTCGAATCCCGTCCGTGTCACATCGATCTCAATACCGCGACCGTCATGCGGCAGCGAGACGGATGTCACCAACCGGTCACTGAGATCTCGCTTGGCCTGCTCGGACTTCTGCGTCAACAGGAAATGCGAAGCAGGCGTTGCCCGGGGATCGGTTCCTCCGTGGCGGATCACCTCCTCGGCCACCAGGTCGGCCAATCGACTGGTCCAGTCGATCCCCCCGAGCATCGTGTCGCCATCGGTCGCCTTGACACGAAGATGCGTCGCCGTGAATTCCACCAGTGTCACATCGAAAGTGCCGCCACCGAGATCATAGACGAGGATCTGACGAGGACGATCATCGCCGCTGCCTCCCAGTGCGCCCCCGGCCCAGGCATAGGTCAATGTCGCCGCGGTCGGTTCATTGAGGATGTCGACAACATCCAGACCGGCGATCTGTCCGGCATTTCGTGTCGCCCGTCGACGCGGTTCGTTGAAATAATACGGGACGGTGATCACGGCACGACGAATCGGACCGAGTTGAGGTTCGGCGTCCTGTCGCAAACGCTTCAGGATCAACGAGCTGACCAGTTCCGGGGTCAGTCGCCGGTTCTCATGGCGAACGGCATACCGCGGGTTGCCCATCTCCCGCTTGATCCCCAGGATCCGCTGCTCGGGTTGCGCGTCAGCCAGCAATTCCATCTCCGGATCCACGAACGCCCGCCCCCCCTCCGCAAGCAGTACGACCGACGCGGTCAGCGGTGAACCGCCGGAATTGTCGATCACGCGGGGATGCCCCTCCTCGTCGAGAACCGCCAGGGACGAGTACGACGTGCCCAGGTCAATGCCGACGATGTGGTCGGAATCACTCGTGTCTTGCCGGAAACCGGTGACGGCGGAATCGTCTGACATCAGCCTGAATCGATCGGGTCGGGACGACTACAGCAACTGGCTCACCACACGGCCACTGATATTCGTCAGTCTGTATTCTCGTCCCTGAAACCGATAGACCAACCGCTCGTGATCCAGGCCCATCAGGTGCAGGATCGTCGCATGCAGGTCGTGAATCTCAACAGGGTCCCGGGACGGGAAGTAACCGAGTTCATCGGTCTGTCCGACAGTCCGCCCTCCCACGACACCGCCACCGGCCAACCAGGCACAGAAGGCATCCTTGTGATGATCACGGCCTGCGGCAGTAGCCGATGCTCCCTGCAGCATCGGTGTGCGACCAAACTCGCTGGCAAACACGACCAGGGTCTCGTCGAGCAGACCACGCTGCCGCAGGTCGGCGATCAATGCCGCGATCGGCTGATCGACCTGACGCGTCTTGACCGGGAGACGTTTGCGGATCGAACCGTGATGGTCCCATCCCTGGTCAAACAACTGCACCACCCGCACACCCCGCTCGACCAGACGCCGGGCCAGCAGGCAATTGTTCGCAAAACTCGCCCGGCCGGGTGTTGCACCGTAGCTGGCCAGGGTCGCCGCGGTTTCCCCGGACAGATCCATCATGCCAGGCACCGCTGTTTGCATCCGGAAGGCGAGTTCGTAGTTGGCTATCCTCGTGGCAATTTCCGGATCGCCGAGGGCGTCCAGTCTCAGCCGGTTCAACTTCACCACGTCATCGACAATTCGACGCCGGGCCGACCGATCGACTCCCGCGGGATTGGAAGCATAAAGAACCGGGTCTCCCTGGGCCCGAAACCGCACGCCCTGGTAGACACTCGGCAGGAACCCGTTCCCCCACAACGAACTTCCACCACCGGGTGTTAGCCCGGTCACCAGGACGACAAACGACGGCAGGTCCCGTGACAGGCTGCCCAGGCCGTAGGAAAGCCAGGCCCCCATGCTGGGCCGCCCCTGGCGTCCGAAACCCGTCAGCGAAAAGACCTGTGCCGGTCCGTGATTGAATTCCTCAGAATGCAGGGTTCGCAGCAAAGAAATCTCGTCGGCCACGCCCCCCAGATGAGGCAGCAGTTCCGAAAGGTTCAATCCCGCTTCGCCGTGTCGTCGGAACCGAAACGGCGACCCCATCAACCTTGGCTTTTTCCCCAGAAACGCAAACCGCTGCCCTGCCAGAAGTTCCGCTGGACACTCGCGGCCGTCGTATCGACGCAACACGGGTTTTTCGTCGAAGAGATCCAGTTGCGACGGCGCACCGACCATGTGCAGAAAAATCAACCGCTTGGCGCGTGGACCCGCGTGGCCGGGTCGAGCATCCAGGGGAGCGGCCAACACCCCGTCGTCGACCAGCGCACCGGCCAACCCCGCCATGCCCAGCCCCTGGCCAAGAAATGCGCGTCGTGCCAATCCACGATCATCAACTTTTTCGCTCATTCTCTGGTGATCACCTCATCGAGGTTCAAAATCACGTTGGCAACATGCAACCACGCGGCCAACGCAATCCTCCCGTCGCCGGCTGCCCGGTCCTCGGAAACCGCCCGGGGAATCCAGGTCTCCACCAGCGATCGAGCGAGTCGTGGTTCTCCAACAAGCCGTTCGTACTCCTCCCGGTACCGATCGACGAGAATCTTCGACTCGCCCGACAGCGGCCGGCGTCCCGTCGCTCGTCGAAACATCTGCTCGACCCGATCGATCGCGGTCGCCCGTTCGCCGGCCTCGCGGTTGACCCGTAATGCCAACGCCCCGGCCGCTTCGAAGAATACCGGGTCGTTGAGCAGCGTTAGCGCCTGCAACGGGGTATTGGAGTGCGAACGGGCCACGCTGCAGACTTCGCGAGTGGGTGCATCGAAGTTCACGAAACTCGGGTAAGGAACCGTCCGTCGCCAGTAGACGTACACGCCGCGGCGGTAGAGGTCTTCGCCCTGACTGGTCTTCCACAGGTTGCTGGCCACACCGATGTGGTTCCACACACCCTTTGGTTGCCGCGGAAAGACCGGCAGGCCGTGCATCTTGTCGCTGAGCAGGCCGGCAATCGCCAGCGCATTGTCTCGAATCAACTCGGCCGGCAACCGCCTCCGCGCAGCCCGCGCGTACCAGCGGTTGTCGGGATCGGCCAATCTCAGCCGCTGCGGTGCCGCCGCCCGACGACGATAGACCGACGACAGGACAAACAGCCGATGCAGGGACTTCAGGCTCCATTCCTGCCTGACCCACTCCGTCGCCAGCCAGTCGAGCAGTTGCGGGTGCGTCGGTTCGGCACCCCGTGCACCAAAATCCTCGATCGTCGAAACCAGCCCGCGGCCGAAAAACTTCGCCCAGTGCCGGTTGACCACCACCCGGGCCGTCAGTGGATGATTGCCATCGACCAGCCAGCGAGCCAGGTCGAGCCGGTTCAGCCCCCGGCCGGTCGGTACCGGCAACAACGGCCACGCCGCCGGCGTCCCGGGCAACACCGGATCGCCTGGATCGAGAAAATTTCCTCGCTTGAGCAAGCGGGTCACCCGCGGTGCGGACAGCTCGGACATGACCAGGGTTGTCGCCGGTGCCAGCGTCTTTTGCAGCGTGCGAGCCTTTTTCAGATCGGCAACCAACCCCGTCCACTCACGAGACAGCGATCGGTAGTGCGTTCCAACCCGCCCCTTCTGCCTGGCGGTCCGGCGACCGGAACGAGTCGACAGGATCTTCTTCAACCAGCCGGGCGTGTCATCCCGGTTCCCCACCAGGACCTCCCAGGCCGATTGCTCGCGATCGAGCACCCCACGCAACGCCGCCTGCCGGACCGCAAGTCGCTGGACCCGTCGCTGCTGAGCCCGTGCACGGTCCAGTGTGTCGACTGCCTGTGGCAACTGGATTTTCGGACCCGTGAAATCCCGCCGCGTTCCCGCCGTTCGGATCTCGGCCTGCGTGCTGTTGAAGAAGGCAAACAGGCTGTAGTACTCGCGTTGACTGAACGGATCGTACTTGTGGTCGTGACACTGGGCACATTCAATCGTCGTCCCCAACCAGACGGCTGCGGTCGTATTCACCCGGTCGATGACCGCCAGCACCCGTTCTTCCTCGGGATCGACTCCGGCCTCGACGTTGGCCATCGTGCCCCGGTGAAAACCGGTCGCCACGCGACTGGAGACCGTGGCAGCCGGAAGCAGATCGCCGGCAAGTTGCTCTATCGTGAACCGGTCAAATGGCAGATCACTATTGAGAGCGTCGATCACCCAGTCGCGCCAGGCCCAGGCCTCGCGTCGCCCATCCCGCTGGTAACCATTGCTGTCGGCAAACCTGCCGGCGTCGAGCCAGGGAACCGCCCAGCGTTCTCCGTAACGCGGCGAAGCCAACAACCGGTCAACGAGCCGTTCCCAGCTGCCGGCAGTCCGGTCGGCGAGGAAGGCATCAATCTCTTCTGGTGTCGGCGGGATGCCGAGCAGATCGAGTGTCACTCTCCTGATCAAGGTCACGCGTGCGGCTGCTCCCAGCGGTACGAACCCCTGCTGACGAAGACGCCGGACAATGAACGCATCGATCGGAGTGCGAATGTCGTCACCGGGTCTCGTTCGCGGAATCGCCGGTCTGCCGGGCCGCTGGTAGGCCCAGTGATCTGTCGACTGGGGCGCCACCGCCAGAACAGCTGCCTGCGGGCCCGCGACCCCGAACACGACGGCGACGGCCACCAGCAAGGCCAAGCCGGTCTCTGGCGAATTGGCCGACAAACGGCTCGGTCGCAAGCAACAGGTGATTTCGTTTGCCACCATCGGACTCACTTCACCCCTCGCATTCGCTCACGACATCGGCAACCTGCCCCTGCGCGGCCCCTGTGTCCTTGCCCAGGCCGGTGCCGACCGCTTCGGGAGTCTTCCCCGACACCTCGGACCCGATCCGTTCAATCCCACCATCACGCATCCGGAGAATACAGTCTCCGAGATGTTCAGCCTCGCTTCGACTGTGGGTGATGTGAACGGTGGTCAATCCGTGTTGACGGGTGACCGACTTCACCAGGTCGTACATTTCAGAGCGGGTGTCCTCGTCGAGCGCACTGAACGGTTCGTCCAGACACAGCACGCCGGGTCGAGCTGCCAACGCCCTGCCCAGGGCCACTCGCTGACGTTCTCCTCCACTGAGCCCGACCGGTCCACGGTCCAGCAACGTCGCGATTCCCAGCAATCCCGCCAGTTCCTTGACGCGGTCCTCCACCTCCCGCCGCGGACGACGGCGGATCTGCAGGGCAAAACCAATCTGGTCACGAACCGACATCGACCGGAACAGGGCCCCCTCCTGGGGCACAAACCCGATTCCACGCGCACCGGGCTTGAGCCCCGTGACGTCGGTGCCGTTGATCAGAATGCGACCGGAGGAAATCGGTTTCAGCCCACACAGCGACTCCAGCAGGGTGGTTTTCCCAACCCCGGTCCGGCCCATCAGGATTCCGTAATCACCGGCATCCAGGGAAAACGACACGTTCTGCAGAGTGAAACTGCCGAGATGGACGGTCAGATCTTCGACGACAATCACGCGGTGGTTTCTCCCGGAAAACCAGAAACGGACTCCGACAATCTCGGTTCACGGTTCTCATCGTGAACCATCTCGTAGCGTCCCAGTTTAACCCACAATTCGTGATCACGGCAGCACACTGCCGTGATAATCGGCGGGATTACCCAGACTGCCAAGTTCGGACAATTCCCTCTGTCGCTACAGCAGGATCCTCAGGGCGTGGGCATGAAGTGTGACGGCGATCATGGTCGATACGAGAGAACAGAGACTATTGCACGCTGCAGTCGAACCGTACCGGTCCCCTTTGGCCATTCGTTCCTCCCCAAGGACGTCCCCGATGACCGACACGACCCCCCAGGACGCTCTCCAGGATCGTCTCGACGCCCTGCAGGAACATCTCCGGCAGGCCCAGAAAATGGGAACCATCGGGGCCATCGCCGCATCGACGACACACGAGTTCAACAATATCCTGACCACGGTGATCAACTACGCCAAGATGGGCCTTCGCCACACCGACGACGAGACGCGAGAGAAGGCGTTCACCAAGATCCTGGCCGCCGGGCAACGTGCGGCGAAGATCACCACCGGGATGCTCGCCTACTCACGTAACGGGGGAGACCGCAAGGAACCGATCGACCTGGCCGAGTTGGTGTCTGCCGTGGTTGTCCTGGTCGAAAAGGACCTCCAGAAACACCGGGTGGGACTGGAAATACGGTTGGAGGACCCGGTCTACGCCGAGGTCAATACGAGCCAGATTCAGCAGGTGCTGTTGAACCTGATCATCAACGCCCGGCAGGCGATGGAGGACGGGGGGCAATTGACGATTGCCGTCCGTAGCGACTCCAGCGAAGGAGTTTCCGAGATCGAGGTGGCCGATACCGGATCCGGAATGGCACCCGAAACGCTCGGCCGGATCTTCGATTCGTTCTTCTCGACCAAGACCGCTGACGATCAGGGCCAGGGTGGAACCGGGCTGGGCCTGTCACTGTGCCGTGAGATCATTGAATCGCACCAGGGACGGATTCGTGTCGAGAGTGCCGTCGGACGCGGGACTCGATTCACGCTGAGATTTCCACTGGTTGAAGCCCCTTCATCAGCGGCAGCCTGACGGTCAGCCGATCACCGACAGAAGTCCTCCCAGCACCGCGATCGTGGCCACGACCCCGAGACCTCCAAGCACGATCCACCAGGCCGAACGGCCCTGCCAGGGCGAGTGGTTCGAGACGATCCACTCGCCGCACGATGGGCACTGCTCGGCATCTTCGTAGACCGCCGCGCCGCACTGCCGGCAATCGACGGTGATCGTCGGCGAATCGTCATCCCACGACTCCTCGCCGGATTCAGGATAGCTGTCGTCCCAGTCCATGGGTTCCTTGGGCAAACGACGTTTTCAGGGGCCGAGCAGTTTATCGAGTCGCCGACGATGATACGCCAACCGTTCCTCGGCTGTCATGCTCCCCAGGTTCGTAGATGCCGGC
>Ga0163108_10000732_pt1 | contig 24368 bp, 26 predicted proteins | sample Fk1155metaG_FD_109644 | JGI IMG/M metagenome (GOLD analysis project Ga0163108, IMG submission 109644) | Marine microbial communities from the Central Pacific Ocean - Fk160115 155m metaG | ecosystem: Environmental > Aquatic > Marine > Oceanic > Photic zone | place: The Central Pacific Ocean...
GAGGCCCGTAAAGCCGAGATGGAGCAGCGTTTAGCTCGCAGAGTCGAGTCTGGCGAAATCACCCAGGCCGAGGCCGATGACATCCGAGCCAAGATGGCAGAACGCAAGCCCAAACTCGGAAACCGCAAAGGCAATCGGTAAGGGCAACGAATCATTCACTTGGTTAGACGAGCGAAACTTGAGGCCACGACATCGGCCTCAAGTTTGCGTTTTGTAGCATTCTGATATCTAGGAACGGCTCTGTTCTTCTTGGGGTACGACAACCCAGCTGCCCATGGGGATCATGTCAAATGACGCTAGATACAGGGTGGCGGGTCGTTCTGACGTTCCAACTTCCATCCGAAACACGAGACGACGCGCCAAGCGACTCACCCATCCTTCTTTGCGAGCCGGTTTTCGTCGGCCAATCTCATTCTGGTCTCGCGGGGGGACCGATGTGGGCGGTGCATCCAACATGGAAATAACTTAGCAAACGTTTAGTAGGCGGAGATGCCATGGGTTCTAACGCCCGACTTGTGAAAGGATGCTCCTCTTCGATATAGGCGCCCGAAACAAGACAGTAGAGGAGACCCCATGCCCGCAGCAGAGCTAGTTCACATGTGCACAATTAACGCCCAGGTAGGTCCGATGATCGAGGTGGGAAACGGACCGAAGGGCACGCGAATTGTCGCCAACGTTCCGAGTCTGTCCGTTACCAGCGACCGGTTGAACGCGCGACTTGCCACAGATGATGCTGCCGACTGGCTAACTATCGCCAGCGACGGGACGGGTCTACTTGACGTCCGTTTCACCCTTGAAACCGATGACGGCGCCTTTATCTACGTCGAGTACCAAGGGCGCGCCAACATGGCCGAAGGTCTCATCGCGACCGCACCGACATTTCAAACCGGAGACGAAAGGTATGCCTGGCTCAACAGCGTTCAAGCCGTTGCCGCTGGTCAACTTAACGGCGAGACCGGCGAATTGGTGTACGAGGTGTACGAGGTCAAAGTCACAGCCTGACGCGACATCCCTTCAATATTCAGCTTCTACGCTGGCACCATGGACGAGGACCGAGCGACCGCCGCCCATGTAGCTGGCCATGCCGTGGTCGGAGAAGTCATGGGATTCGAGTGCATAGGTCTAACGATTCGTTGGACTGAACAGCATCTCGGTGTCTGTCGGTGGCCGGCTATGCCTGAGACAGTTTTCCGTCAACTGCAATTTCAAAGCTACGTCCCAAGCGATCCCGAATTTGAAGAAGTAAAGAACTGGGTCGTGCAAAGAATCAAGTCGTATTTGGCCGGTGCCCTTGCTGAACTCAGGGTCACCGGTGAATACAACCTCGCCTGGATGACAACCGACGTGAACATGATCAGCGTCATCACCCGGAACATATTCGGTACCAAGGGGCCCGACTTCGATGAACAACTAACTAGCGAGATCTATTACGACGTTGATCTCGGCGTCGAGATTGAAGATCTCACGCGAGTGGTGCTGCGCGCACGGGAGCGATGGGATGAGGAGGTGCAGCAAATACTCGCTCAAAATGTACGTTGGGTAGATGCGATCATCGAGCTCCTCTTAGAACACAAAACCATCAGCGGCGACCAGGTGCGATCAGCGAAGCCGCTCAACTGATCGAAAGACGTTGAACGTATTTCGCTTAGGCTCACGCGATGAATAATTCTACGAACTCGTTAGCCCTTGAGTTACCAGATGTTGAGACCTGGGGGCTCGCAGGAAAAGCTGTCTTAGTCACGGGCGGCGCTTCGGGAATCGGTGCGGCGACTGCACACTTAGCCGCGGCTGATGGCGCCCGGGTGCTCGTATGTGATCTTCCAGAAAGCAACGGAGAGGAAATAGCTGACGCTACCGGTGGCATCTTCATTCCTTTGGATGTGACTTCACCAGAGGATTGGGTCGCAGCTGTAGAAGGGTTGGATCAACTCGACATCGCAATCCTTAACGCCGGAGTCGAATTTCGAGACCCAGCTGATTTTGCAAGAACATCAGACGATCCCGGTGCTTGGGACCTCGAACGCTATATCAAAACGAGAGGCGTCAATGTTGACGGAGTTGCCTTTGGGTTACACGCTCTCGTGCCGGTGTTTGACCGCCTAGGTAGCGGGGCGATTACCGTAACTGCCAGCCTCGCTGGGCTCATTCCGTGGTCTCCGGACCCGGTGTACAGCATGACCAAGTGGGCGGCGGTTGGTTTGGTTCGTGCTGCCGCGACTTCCCTACGGAGAAAGAACATCACCATTAATGCTGTCTGCCCAGGGGGCGTCGCAACTCCAATGACCAGAGTGTTTGACGGGTCTGTTCCCGAAGGAATGGCTGATCCGCGACACATTGCCACTGCGCATTTAGGTATTGCGACGTCAGGGCAGTCAGGTCGCGTAATCAAAGCCGTGGCGGGTTACCCCCACACAGCCCACCAGTTTGCTGAGGTAACCAACACCTTTTAGCCACCATCGGCATTCAACAGGTGAGGACTCGGTTCGGTTTTGGTACTTGACCAAAGCGGATGGCACTCCAAAAGACTGCGTGTTGACCAACAACTACGCTGAGGCGCGGTGACCTTAGAAGTTCAACGCCCCTCAGACTCCCCTGGAGTACTTCGGCTGGTTTTGTCTAATCCGCCAGCGAACGCTACCTCCATCGAAGATCTCCGTTCGATCGCCGACACCCTCGAAAATCTCTCTCCAGACGACCACGTCGTTGTCATTTCCGCTCGCGGGAAGGGCTTCAGTGCGGGCGGAGACTTAAAAGAAATGGGTCGACTTGAGGGTCACGAAGGGATACTGCAGCAGTGCCTGGAGTCGGCACGCGCATGCACGGCCATATCTCGCTGCCCGATACCCGTCATCGTGGTCGTCCACGATTACTGTCTCGGGGTGGGAATAGAACTTGTGGGCAGCGCCGATATCACTCTCGCAAATGAAGATGCTCTGTTTCAATGGACGGAAATCGACAACGGAACCGTCGGCGGAGCCGCACAAGGCTTTCGGATGCTCCCTTCGCAGGTACTGCGCCACCTCATGTTCACGGCTGAGCCGATAACGGCCCGGGATTTGTGGATTAGAGGGGCGCTCACAGAGGTGTTACCGATTTCAGACCTAGAGGCACGCTCTCAAGACATCGCGCGAACTATCGCAGAAAAGCCACCCGACTTGGTTCGCCATCTCAAAGCGTCGATGGACAGCATCGAAGGGCTCGATGTTGAAAGCGCTATGCGTTTCGAGCAGGGGTTCATTTTTCAGTTGAATATGGAAGGGAGTGGTTCTGCCGCTCGGGCCGCCTTTCTGGACGGCGACCGCAAAGGACTCAAAGGAAGCTCCGCCCTACCAGATACCTAATTTCCAAAGAACCTTGATAAGGAAAAAACTTGGAACGCCACGATTTCTTCGAACATTCCGACCACCCCAGTGCCGGGCCCCTTCAGGGGCTTGTTGTTGTGGAGGCCACCACAACTTGGTCCGGTCCCATGGCTGGTTGCGTACTTGGGGACCTGGGTGCAGACGTCATCAAGGTTGAACTGCCGTCGGGGGACGTCACTCGGTTCGCGCCGCCTCTTCTCCCCGAGACACAACTCTCGTTCGCTCACCAAACCGTGAATCGGAACAAGCGATCGCTTGCTCTGGACCTGCGAACAACTGACGGAGCGCACATATTTTTGAAGCTCGCCGCCCGAGCGGATGTCATTATCGAAAATTTTCTGCCGGGCACCCTGGATTCGTGGGGGCTTGGCTTCCGCGATATCGAGGCCGTTCGCCCGGATTGCATTTATCTTTCAATCTCAGGGTGGGGTCAGTATGGCGAGTTGTCGAATCGGCCGGGATACGACCCGGCTACCCAGGCGGTAAGCGGATGGATGTCGTTGAACGGAGAACCCGACGGGGTGGCTGTTAAGGCTCCAACATTTCTGGCCGATGATCTGGCGGGTCTCCATGGTGCCGTCGCGGTTCTTGCTGCGATTCGACATCGCGAAGCGACCGGTGAGGGTCAACATATTGACGTTGCGTTGCTGGATTCACTCCTCTTCCAGTCGAACGGTTTCCTGACACTGGGGGCGATGGGCGCGCCTCTTCCTCGAATGGGTTCTGAGGTACCTGTTGCCGCACCATGCAACACGTATCGCTGCGTCAACGGCGATGTCTTTATCGCCTTGATTTTGGATAGCCACTGGACTGCACTGGCGAACCTTATGGGCCGGCAAGATCTCGTTGACGACCCGGAACTATCCTCAAACAAAGGTCGTGTCGTTCGAAGGGATGACATCAATCAGGCTGTTTCTGCTTGGTTCGCGGAACACACCGTCGAGGAGTCTGTACGTCTAGCTGCGGAGTTTGGTGTCGCTGTTTCTCCGGTCAATACGTTCGCTGATGCTGCTCAAATGCCGCACGTCATTGAGAGAGAGATGCTGCAGGAAATCGAGCTAGAGGACGGGAGCGTGGCTCCGATAGTGGGGCCCGCTGCCAAGTTCTCTCGAACCCCAACAAAGGTTCGAAGCGCTGCAGCCCAATTGGGTGCCCACACCAACGAGATTCTCTCTGAGCTTGGTTACAGCCCACAAGACATTGAAAGCTTTCAACAGCAAAAGGTCATCTGAGAAGGCCCTCTCCAACACGCTGATTCTTAGCCCGAGACGAGAGAATGGGGCCGACAGGTTTACCTGTCGGCCCCATTTCCCGTCTTTATTGGATTGGGATATTTGTCAGCTAGTGGCTAACGGCACCCACCGTTGGCTTTGTCCCATGCGCAGTTGGGTGTTCCGCCATTGGCGTCGACGAGGTCTCCTACCTGGTTCCAGGTTTGCGCAGTGGCGTCGAACTGGCTGAAGTCCGATCCCTCAACAAAGTAGGCATCCGTGGCACCAATCATCTCATTGGTGATGCCTGCCATTGTCTGGGGGTGGTAGATGCGGAAGTTACGCAGAGCCAACATGAAGTTGGTCCTTGTGAGCCCTCCCGGGAGTTCGTCAGCGACTCGAAGAGCCTCAACGTATGGATAGCCGAACATGTAACCGGTACCAAGAAGCGAGATTCCTGGATCAAGTCCCGCGGCAGCGAGATTGTCGTTGATGAAACTGATGAAGGGCTCGTCGATGTACTTGGGATCGCTCGTGTCCTTCAATCCGCCTCCAACGACCCACCACTTGTCGGCTCCCATTCCAGCTGGCGCCATGTAAGCAGCAATCCCTTTACAGACCGACGGAGTGAATGCCGCAGACATTGTCTCCAACAGACCGGCAGCTTCGACTTCTTGGATCGCCAGCAAGCAAGGATTTCCCGCGGTCATCGATATGAACACGTCAGGATCGAAGGCAGCAATAGTCGTGACCTCATTGGTCAACGTAGGCGCTGCAGGGTCATGACGAACCGGAAGGTATTCGCTAACCACATCCGGATTGGCCTCGGCGTAGTTCTCGAAACCAATTTCGTAGGCGAGACCGAAGTCGTTATCCATGACTAGCCCCGCAACTTTGACTGGAAGCTCATCTGCCAAGTTGCTCTTGATCCAGGTTCCCCACAGCATGGCCTCAGTCGAGTACGACATCTGCATCGAGGTCGTCCAAGGATGATTCACCGGGTCACCCCACGCGGGGTGACCTGAAATGTAGAACGGGTGAGGAATGCACTCATCGTTGATCTTGTCGTACACCGCGAGACCGTTTGGTGACCCACCATTCTGGATGGCAAAAACGTTTTGGGATTCGATCAACTCGTCCACATACTCGATTGTCTGAGCCGCGACATACCCGTCGTCGAACACGATCATGTTGATCGCGCGTCCGCCAATGCCTCCGTCGTTGTCATTGACCCAATCGAAGTAGTTGATCATTCCGTGGGTGATGTTGCCGTAGGCAGCCAAGTTGCCGGACTGCACGAGAGTGTGTCCGAGCCTTAACTCGCTGTCTGAGACGCCGTGGGTGTTGCTCCAGTCAGATGGACAGCCATTCAGGTCAATCTCGTAGCCTGTTGGGCCGCGGAGAACGTTGTCGTCGCCGACGCCCCACTCTCCTGCGTTCACCTTCTCGGTGATCTCATCGATCATCAGTTGGCGGTTGTAGGCAGCTTCTTCCCATATGCCATCAAGGGTTGAACGATCGAACGTCGGCGCGTCAGCGTCAACTTCTTCTTCTTCTTCGTCGCCGGATACGGCTTGCTCCGCTGCTTCTTGAGAAATACCGCCACCTTCGTCTTCTTCCGCTTCTTCTTCGGCGCTATCTGCAGCGTCGTCAGACGATGATGCTTCGACTGCTTCGGTTCCGGACGACGAATCGTCGTCGCTTCCACCGCATGCCGCGGCGACAACAAACAGCGCTATGAGCGCGATCAGGAGGCGGTAAGTACCGCCTCTTTGCTTCTTCATCAGGCCCCCCTGAGTAGGTTCGATTTATTTCGCGTCAGTCATTCCGAATGAATCGCTGACGGAGAAACGCTACCTCAATAGTCAATGCGGTGATGCTTGAGCAAGAAAACTGGTCCCCCGATGGGACAAAGCCATGTGAACGCAAGATTCACCTAGGGAAAATCCTGCCGGACTTTGATGTTGGGTCCGCGGCTGCGGGTTTCAAAAGAGTGTTCCTGACGGGGGCTTGATTCCCAACATCATCTGGCCTTGCAGTTCCGCTGCCCGGTCGTAGTCAAAGAGGATGTGACCTGAAAGTGTCGACACGTCGCGTCGGAATCGTTGAAGGGGTGAGTCCAAGAAATGGCTACTGGCGCCGGCCCCATCGTTGATGAGGGCGAGCACTTGTTTCACCAAATCCACCACGTGGGCGCAGTCCATTCGTATTCGCACTCGTTTTATCGGCGAAGGGTACGGTTCATCGCGAAGCGGGGCGCACAAGTCATGCACAGCAGCATCAAACATCAGTCTCGCGGTCCGCATGATGGACGACGCTCGAGCAAGACGTACCTGAGCGGTGCTTGAATCCTTTTGCTGACCGCCGAACATCAGCTTTCTTTCATGCAGGCGCTCTGTGAAAAGTTCTAGTGACCGTTCCCCAGCTCCGACGGAAGTCGCGGTCGCGTCCAGAGACAGCAACGCAAGCATGTCCAATCTGTATAGGGGGTTTGGGGAAGCGATCTGGCCTGGAGCCTCGCGCTTTGATATTTGCTGGTATGTGATCGCTCTCCGATCGGGAACGAACGCTTCTTCAATAATCATGTCGTTGCTGCCCGTCGCTCGCATTCCTTCGGTATGCCAAACGTCTACGACTTCGACGTCTTGCATCGGTAGCAGCATCAACGCCATTTCGTCTTTTCCCTCAAATGCGGCAATAGCCGTCACCAAAGTCCATTGGGAATGCATGACCCCTGTCCCCCATTGCCACCGCCCACTCAACTTCCAGCCACCGTCTACGCGCTCCGCGCGCCCTGTTGGAGCCAGAGTTGCTGGCGCCAACGCATAGTTGCAGTCAGCCCAGAGTTCCTCTTGAGTGTCAAGCGGGTACAGAGCGAACTGCCAGTTGTGGTGGATGAGAAATGCGGTAACCCAGGCGCTTGACGTATCTCCCTTGGCGAGTTCTCTAATCAGTTGCGGGATGATATGAAAGTCAACCTCGGAGCCTCCGAATCGTTCAGGGACGAGCGTCGAGAACAGACCAGAGTCCTTGACGGCATCTAAGGCTGTGTCCGTAAGTTGACGAGTTTTTTCACCTTCCCAAGCTTCGTCGCGAAATACCACTGCGAGGTCTTTCGCTGCTATGAGAAGCGGGTCATCAACCATTTTCTTCACTGGTCTCTGAGATTGAGTCGAACCAGAGGTAGGCGAAATTCTTTCCGATGGATTCGACGCGGATATTCACTGGGAGGCCGATCGTTAAGTCGTTTTGAGGTCCCGAGAACGTACCGACGAATCGGACACCTTCCAGGCTTTCGACTACCACCGTCGCATATGGGAGCGAGTCGGTCCACGCCGAATCGATGGTGAAATGTGAGAGCGACCACGAATAAACGGTTCCGGTACCTTGAATCGCTTGCCAGTTCAATTGTTTCGAGGCACATGCTGAACATAAGAAGCGTGGAGGATGTTGAAAGTTCGCGCATGTTTCGCATTGCTGAACGTGAACCTGACCCGATGCGGCGGCGCGAAGGTAGAAATCCATATCTAGCCCAAATGATTTCGGTTGGTAGACGTCGACTGGTCGGTCGGTCAAGTTCACTCCCTCCCAAATATCGCGATCGATCCGTCTCCGAGATCGCCGTATCCGGTTACCACTCCCACCTGGGCTCCCGCAACTTGCCCTGGTCCTCGGTCGTGGCGTAATTGTCTGACTGCCTCCACAACGTGGTTCATTCCCCACCCGTGCCCGTGACTCAGCAAGCCGCCGTGCGTGTTGACCGGCATTGATCCATCAAGTCCGATGCCTTCGTTTACGACGAAGTCGGCGGCGCCTCCTGCTTCGGTCAAACCCAAGGCCTCTAATTGCAGTAGAACCACATGCGAGTAGCAGTCGTAGACCTGTAAGAAATCAACGTCTGACAGTTGAAGTTCGGCCATTTGAAATGCGCGCGGAGCAGCCGAATGTAACCCGAGTTGGAGCATGTCGGGGCGGTTAGTGATGTCGTCCGCAGGATGTGGGTGTCCTTCAGCTCCTCCCAAGAAAATGATGGGATGGTGGCGAAGATCGCGGGCTCTTTCGCGGGTAGTGAGAACGACCGCTGCCGCGCAGTCGGTCTCCAGGCAGCAGTCATAGCGCCGTACCGGGTCAACAATCACCGGTGACGAAAGATACTGTTCTCGCGTGAGGGGCTTGTCTTTCAAGTACGCGCCGTCTGTTAGCGACGCGTGAGCGCGGGCAGTCAGCGCGACCTGCAACGCTCCTTCGGGCGATACGTCATACAGCTCCATATAGCGTTGGATGTAGAAGCCGTACCACTGCACAGCGAGACGTGCGCCATAGGGGGCGTAGTAGTTGCGCATCAGTTCTGCGAAAGGTCGCTGCGGTAAACGACTTGCTCGTTGAGGCCTCTGGGGGGCTGTCGGTCGTGAGGTATAGCCATCCCAACCAAACGCAACCAGCACAGTGTCGGCCACTCCTGTTGCTATAGCCATCGCTGCGGACTGAAGCGCCGCAACTGAGCTCGCTCCGCCCATATGAATGGTGGCTGAGTATCTCAGGTCGTCGATGCCTAGTTGCGCCGCTATTTCCTCGCTGCTGATATAACCCTCGGGTGGCAAGATCCCGTTGACGTCTTTGGGGCTGAGCCCCGCGTCGTCAAGTGCGGCAACACTGGCTTCGAGGATTAGCTGCGCGGCATCAACGGGATCGTTTCGGTAGTGGGGAGTTTCTCCTACCCCAACAGCGGCACAGGACGCCGAGAGTTTTGTGTCATGCGAGATCATGAAGCCCCCTGATTGCCGAGGACGAGGCTACCGGCTCACTCTGCCTCGAGTTCTGACGCCCCTACTGACTTGACACCTCTGACTAATGACGTTGACCAGCGCGGAGATAACTGAGGTGCAGCTATTGGCCGACATGGGGTGTTTCAAGCAATAGCCTTTCGCTATGCCTAATCCCGAACAGATGAGTGATGTTGAGGCACACGCTGCTATTACCAACACCATCCTTAATTACGCTGAGTACGTAGACGGTGGAGAGATTGAACTCTGGGCCGAGTTGTTCTGCCGGGATGCCGTTTTCGATGAAGGTAGAGCGGTGACGGGCCGCCCGGCTATTGAGGCGCTGCTACCGAAACTGCTGCGGCTATTCACTGCCACTTCACACCACATCAGCAATATCCGGATACAACGCTCTGCTGCGGATCGCGCCAACGCGACTTCCTACGTGTACGCATGGCATCGCAAGCTTGATGGGACCGATTTTGAATTTTGGGGTCGTTACGTTGACGCGTTTTCATTCGAAGACAATGAATGGCGTTTTTCTTCGCGAAAAGTAGAGCAGTTCGGTGCGCGTGGACTTGAGATCGAAATCGATCAGGTACCTCGTCGCTAACCGAAACTTTCGTAGGTCTCGGTATTAGTGGACCGGGCTCTTCGGTTCGGCGAGCACTTACCGGTGGGGGCCCATCCTCTCGATATAAGACATTTCTCCCACCCAATTGTGGTCACCCATCGATCTGAAGGTTCTTTTGTTGATCAACCAACGGTCATCTGAGCGTGAAAACTGGTCGCTGTATCTACCGAAAATCCAAGCGTCTGGTTGATGGTCGCGAAATTCGTGCCATGCGTTGACATAGGAGGTGGCCAACGCTTCGTCTTCGCCTGGGAAGGAAACTTCGATATTTGAAACGAAGTGCGCTGATCTGACATAGAGGCGGTCGGTCCCAATTGAGAAAAACTTTGTCGCCGCCGTGCGGCCCTCCACAATGGGGAGTGCCCCGCCGTAATCCAGATAGCAGTCTTCGGTGAAAAGACTGACAACGTCTTCTGGTCGATTGTCATCTATCGCTCGGCAGTAAGCGGACAACAAGTCGACGATTTCTTGTCGGTCTGATAATTCGCTGAGTGAATAAGTCATCGTTACCTAGTTTGCTCCAGTTGCGACGGGGAGCCCGTCTATGTTTCTTGATGGTCAGTTGTTGGTTCTCGAGGCAGACCAAGTGCCCGTTCACCAATGATGTTTCGTTGTATTTCATCAGTGCCTCCGGCGATCGACATTCCAGCCGCAAAAAGCGCCGATTTAAGGAAGTGTCCTTCGTCGATGGCGTCTCTATCTGCAAACTGTGACGCTGGGCCAGATACAAAGCCGAGGTCGCGAAGCTCTCGACACAGGGCCGCATTGAGTAATTTGCCCAATGAGGGATGTAGTTCGCGGCGTGCGTTCAGATCCAAGACTTTGCGTTGGATCTTCGCTCTGGTGACGGCGTCGCGAAGCACGGGGTTTTCGACGGACGCAAGTTGGTTGACAAGACTGAAGGTGACGTCGTCTTTGACTGCGCCAGTCGCATAGAAGAACCCTGAGGTGGCGCCGCCCCTTTCCTGGTCGCGCTGCACCTGACCTACGGGAGCATCGAGATCAACCTGGTTGATCACATCGCCTCCACCGTCATGGCCGACAGCATCAGCGTCTCTTTCATGCTGGAGCATGGTCATGGCAACGCGCCAACCCTCGCCCAATCCGCCGATGATGTCTTGGTGGTCTACTTCGGCGTTGGTTAACGACACTTGGTTGAATTCTTCGTCTCCGGTCATGTCTTTGAGGGGCGACACTGACACTCCAGGTTGGTGCATATCGATGATGAAAAACGAAATGCCGGCATGACGATCCGCGTTCGGATCGGTCCGAGCCATGAGAACGGCTCTTCGAGAGGCATGACCGCCGGTGGTCCAGACCTTGGACCCGTTAATGATCCAACGGTCCCCGTCACGCTTAGCCAAAGTCCTTAATCCTGCTAAGTCTGAACCAGCATCGGGTTCGCTAAATAGCTGGCACCACATCTCTTGACCAGTTGCAATGGATTCGAGGTACCGGTTGATGAGTACCTCGTCGCCGTGTTCCATCAGTGTGGGAGCGACCAATGTCACACTCACGTCGTTGGGAACTCCGAAAGCTCCGACGGTGGTGCGGGCACGTTCAACTTCGAGGTGCTCTTGGTGGTTCAGACTCTTGCCGAAACGTCCGAGGGGCCAGTGGGGGTACCCCCAGCCCGATTCTGCGAGTAGTCGCCACCACTCAGCAACCGACATCGTTGGATCCCAGTTGGCGACAAACCAGCGTCGTGCTTCTTCATATATCAACTTGTGCACCCCAATCTGCGGGCTGGCACACCACGATTCCCACAGAACAACCGCCGAACCTAGGGTATGGCTGATGGTCGGTGCGCTGAAACCTTTCGCTCAGCTGAAGGTGGTGGAGTTGGTCGGTTCGATCGGTGGGGCTTATTGCGCGAAACTTTTCGCGGATAACGGAGCTCGAGTCGTGACTGTTGGCGAATCACGGTTGAGCCGAAGCCAATCTGCTTATCTTGATCAAGGCAAGCAGAAACTGTCGCCGTCAGATGGTTCTGTGATGGAACTAGCCGACGTCATTATTCGAAGTGACCCCAGCGGCTCATTTCATGAGGCGCTGGTTGGGGCTGGTCCCGACGCAATCGTCGTGGAAATCTCGCCGTACGGATCTTTTGGTCCGTATTCGACTTGGCAGGGTACGGCTGCAACTGTTTATGCACATTCGGGACATACCTACCTAACGGGAGATCCCCAGCGCGAACCGTTGATGGGTCCTACAACCCACCCCTTGTATGCAGCGGGACTCTTCGCTTTTGTCGGCGCGATGGGAGCTTTGTTCGATCGAGACCGCAATGGTCGGACCCATTTAGTGGAGGTGACACATCATGAGGTGCTGATCGCTCTTCATCAGATGAGCTTCGTTCGCTACCAGTTAGGCAAAGATGTCCTGTGTCGAATGGGTAACCGTTGGACGGGACAAGGTCAACCCAACGGCATGTACCGCTGCGCTGATGGTTGGCTGGCTCTGTCAGCCCCGACCGATGTTCAGCTCGAGACTCTTCTTGCGATCACCGGACTTTCCTGGTTGCTTGACGATCCGCGAATTCAGTCGCCCATGGACTTCCAGGAACACCCGAATCTGTTAGACGAGCATCTCGGTCCTTGGTTGTTGGAACGGAACGCAAGAGATGTCACTGAGCTATTCCAAGCGGCTCAAATTCCTTCTGCTCCAGCGAACACCATCCTGGGACTCTTGGACGACGGTCAGTTGGAGTATCGCGGTTTCTGGCAGAAAGCTGGCCAGTGGTCGGTTCCAGGCGCGCCTTTTCAGTTCTCGTCGCAGACCGGAACACCTTCTCCCTTGCCCGACCTAGATGTGACAGAAGGTCCCCTGTCGGGGATCCGAGTGCTCGATCTAGCGAAGGTTTGGGCCGGACCTTTAGCGGCTCGAATTCTGGCGGAACTGGGGGCGCAAGTGATCCAGGTTGAAGCGCCTTGGGGAAGGGGTCCCCGCGAGATTCCGGAGTCGTTGGTCGTTGCCCAACGATTCCATCCAGACAATATTCAGGGTCCAGATCAATGGAACCGAAACGGTCATCTAATCAAATTCGGGTTGAACAAGGAGTCTGTCGTTCTCGATCTGAGTAGGGCTGAAGGGTTGGAGACGTTTGAAAGATTGGTTACTAAAGCCGACGTGTTGATTGAGAACTTCAGCCCTCGCGTAATGCCTCAACTTGGGTTGGATGAGCATCGTCTTCATTCGTTGAAGCCTGATCTGGTCTACATGACGATGCCCGGTTATGGACGGTCAGGACCCGCGGAGAATTGGGTGGCTTACGGCACGACAATTGATTCTCATGCTGGGCTTTCACAACTCGTTGGTTATAGGGATGAACACCCGTGGAAATGCGGAGTCGCGTGGCCAGACCCGATCGCTGGGCTTCACGCGGCTGCAGCAATTCTTATTGCCCTGTGGGACAGACAGAGCAAGGGTGGTGTCACTATTGAGGCGGCACAATTTGAAGCGACAATATCGGTCATCGGTGACGTGATCGTTGAAGCGCAAATGAGTGGCCGGGAGCCATCGTTGATGGGTAACCGTGACCAAGATTTCATTCCTCAAGGCGTCTATCCGTGCCAAGGATTCGACCAGTGGATCGCTATTTCAGTCACCGATCAGCAAGCTTGGGAAGTTCTGTGTGACGTCGCTCAGTTGCCCAACGATTGGGTCCACTTCACTCGATCGGAACGGTTGGCAGTTCACGACAGCATCGATGTTGCTCTGGGCGATTGGACAATCGACTTCGACCAAAACGCGTTAGCAGAGAAGCTTCAAGGATTGGGGGTCGCGGCGGCCCCGGTTCTCGACATTCCGGGGGTTCTAGGCGATGCTCATCTAGAGGCTCGGTCGTCGTTTGGGCACGTAGACCAGCCGCGAGTCGGTACGGTGACGCTTCCTCGCCTCCCAATTCATTTTTCTGGGGCGCCAGAACGGCCCCCAATGCGACCCGCAGCACTATTGGGACAAAACAATGAGGCGGTACTTGTAGATATTGCGGGCGTATCGCTCTCTAAATTGAGTGAGTTGGAGAACCTGGGAATCGTGGCAACGGAGCCACCGGTCTGATTTGTGCCTTGCTTCAGGTTGATACGGCTTACTCGGCTTTCAAATTTTGACGCATCTCGGTACCGATGACCTCAAATCCAAGCTTTTCGTAAAAGCCGCGGTTGCCCTCGGTGGACGGCACGAGATAAAGCCCGATTTCTGCGCAACCGCGTTGTTGAGCGTCGTCGATGACGCGCTGGACCAGGATGCGGCCCAATTTGAGACCTCGCGCCGAGTCATCGACGATTAATTCCTCAAGTTCGCAGTATTCGGCGCCATACCGAATTGTCAGGTTGTAGGACACCGTGGCGACACCAAGGATCATGTCATCGTTTTCCGCGACGACAACCGCGCCACGTTCGCTTCGAAGGTGGGACTCATAGACCGCGACCCACCGTGAGTTCGCTACCTGGCCGGTAAGTTGTTCGATCAGCTCGAAAACCTGTGATTGGTCCGCGACTGTCGCCGGTCGGGTGCGTACTCCATTGGGGTGCCGTTGAACGTTCATTAGGGCGTTGGGAATTCAGGGGAGTAAATGTCGTGGGCACCGAACTGGTTGCGCTTTACGGGGTCACCGGTTTGGGCGTAGTGGGCCACTCCTTGGACAACCCCGCGAAGGTAGGGCGGGATGGCGGAGCGAATCACGGTTTCCTCATACTCTTCGCGTGCCTCTCGATGTACGTCGGAGCGCACGTAGGAAGTGACGTTGATCCCAAAATTGCACGACGTGGCGGAATTGGGGTCGATCCACCAGGTGGCTACCGCTGTCTTGCCGTGTGGTGGACCCACTATGAGGTCGTACCCGGTACCTTCTCGCCATTCGAGCACGTCGCGTTGGTAGTGAACGCCGCTGTAGTAACGGACGTGGTCGCGGCCTCCAGGTCCTGGCCACCGTTCTACGTCGTTCGTTGCACAAAACGGATGCACGTTGGTGAGATTGCCGGGTTCACTGATTGCTGCCCAGACGTCCGACGCAGCAACAGTGATCTTCCACGCGGCTTCGATGGGGGCTGTAGGCACCATATTTTGCGCAGCAAACGTCTCGTGAAACTCATTCATCGGGCACCCCGCGCCGTATCAATAGCCGCTGGTTGACACTATCTCACAGCGTAGATGTGTCACTTGGTGCGCACAGCAGCGCCAATCACTCTGTCCGCTTGAGTAAACCCAAAATCGCGTCAACACATTGATCGGGCTGATGCTCCTGGATGAAGTGGCCTGCGTTTTCGATGATCACATGGGGCTGATTCGCGGCGCCAGGAACGCTCGCCGACATTAAACCTTGCAAAGGTCGCGTGACCTCGTCATCGGAAGCAAATGCGGTGGTAAGTGGCACCTCACAGGTAGCCAAAAGGGACCACGTTTCCCAGCAGATCGGAGCGCTCGGATGCGTGCTTGAGGTGGGAACGAGCAGTGGGAACTGTCGGGCTCCGGCCACGTAGCCCTCATCGGGGAACGGAGCGTCGTAAGCCCGCTGCTCCTCTTCGGAAAGTTCGAACTTATTAGCGTTCAGTGGGGAGGAACTACCGCCAACACAGACAGATGCCAAAAACGGCGTCACCTCTTGGGAGAATCGGCGCCACGTCGAAAAACCGTCGTCGTCGTTCATTCGGATGTCGCGTCCGAGGGGCACACCTGTGTTCGATACGACGACACCCCTATAGGTTGCTGGGTGTCGGGCCATGTGACTCAAACCGATCAATCCACCCCAGTCCTGACAGAACATGGTGATAGTCCCTAGCGGCGCGGCGCCTTCAACGGCTTGGATTGTTTCAGTCAACCAACGAAGATGACGTCCGTAGGTGTAGTCATCACGCAAGCTCGGCTTATCTGAACGACCAAATCCCACTAGGTCCGGGACAATCACCCGGCAACCCGAATGGACTAATCCGGCGATCATCTTGCGGTACAGGTAACCCCAAGTCGGCTCACCGTGTAGCAACAGAACGGTCGGCCCGGTGCCCTCGTCCACATAATGCACTCGAAGCCCTTCGTTGAGGGTCACGTAGTGGGGTTCGAACGGCCAGTCCAATAGCGACTCGAATCGTTCGTCGGGGGTTCGCAAGAATTCCAAACCGGTGGGCGAGGTCATGGTCGGAGACATGCGAGAGACACTAACCGTGCCGGAACGCCCGGGCTCCCGGGGTCGAAGCGTGGAGATCTAGCCCTAGTGATCGCCGAACTGATGCAGCGGCTAAGACTCAAGCACCTCAGGTGACCGTTCCCATAGAAGATCACCGTCGAAACTCAGCGAATAGTCCGGTTCGAACCTGATGATTACTCGCCCGGGGGAATCCAGGTATTTGGAAAATGCCTCAGCCCTCGCATTATCGCCCATCAAATACTGAGAGAACTCCGGATAGAACCAGTCTTTGGTCGCGCCATCGTTCACTACGGTGCAAGTTCCCTTGTAGGAGACCGTTTTATTAGGTCCCATACGGCTGCCTGTGCTGGAGATACAAACCGAGGCGCGAGGAAATCTACGGATCGCCGAAATCCGAGCGCGGTGTTCAGCCGCGGTCAACCAAAGGTCGCCGTCTTTCGGCAGATACGACATCACCACTCCGAACGCCTCCCCCGAAACGTTGGTCCACATGAACACACACTCTCTCTGGCTGTGTACCAGTTCGCTTTCTAGCTCTTCAGTCAACGCGCATTCGCGGAGGTCTTCATAATCGTCGGACATAGGCCGAGGCTAGAACGCTTTTGGGAAACTGTCTTCAAGTGTCCCCCAGTTGTGTCAAGGTTGCTTCGTGATCATCATCGCCGGAACCATTGATTTCAAAGACAACGAGACCCGGGAACTTGCAGTCCACCAAAGTCGAGCGCTCCAAGAGGCAACTCGAAGCGACGAAGCGGGTTGTGAGGCGTACTACTTCGGGCCCGATCCATTCGCCGATCACCGCATTCAGGTTTACGAGCTTTGGGCCGACGAACCGTCACTTGACGCGCACTTCCAACATCCGAATTACCGGTCGATGCTCGCTCTAATCAGCGAACTAGGGATCGTCGCGACAACCACAGCCAAGTTCCGCTGTGATCTGAGCGAACCTGTCTATGACGAAACCTTCACTCCTCGCGCCGATTTTTTCACCAGTCAAAATGCTGAGTGAATATCACCACGTTGGTTGGACGGGCGAATCTGTGATGAGCTCCGGCGGCGATGGCCGTGACTAACGACAGATTGTTAGAGGCGGCGCGGCGCACTATCGCACATGTCAAAGCAGACACGGTGCCCCTTGCCGAAACCATTACCAAGGTGCCAGCTGAACACTATTTGGATCACGACCGATGGTTGAGCGAACTTCGCTCACTGTTCCATCGATTTCCACTTGTCTTCGGATTCAGTTGCGAGTTCGTCGAACGTTTCTCGTATCGCTCAACAGAAGTGATGGGTGTACCTGTTCTTGTTTCTCGCGCCGCCGATGACACACTCCGCGCGTTTGTCAATGTGTGCAGTCACAGGGGCGCACGCGTCGTTGCCGAGGGGGCCGGAACAACGCGACGTTTCACTTGTCCTTATCACGCTTGGAGCTACGACAACTCGGGTCAGCTTGTCGGAATCTTGGACCATGACCGGTTCGGCGAAGTTGACATGGATTGCAACGGCCTAACCGAATTGCCTGTCTTAGAACGCGCCGGCCTCGTATTTGTGGGTCTCAACCATGCGGGCACGCCAGACCTTGAGCGTTACTTGTGTGGATACGAAGAAATGCTTGAGCACCTAGGGCTGGCAGGTTGCTACTTGACGGGGCAACAGATCGTTGATGGACCTAACTGGAAAATTGCCTACGACGGTTATCTCGACTTCTATCACCTCCCGATTCTTCACCGTGAGAGCTTCGGTGCTGACATGTGTAACAAAGCCATCTATGACGCTTGGGGTCCCCACCAACGAGTGAGCGCCCCCGATTCTTCAGCGCTGCGACTCGACCAAAGCCCCGAATCGCAGTGGTCCATCGGGGCGCTTACTTCAGGCGTCTGGACCATATTTCCGCACGTATCCATTGCTTCGTTTCACGTGGCTGGGCCGAACGGCGAAGGTGGAGGGAGGATGTATATGGTGTCGCAACTCTTTCCGGGTGAAACTCCTGATACGTCAACGACAACTCAAACCTTTTTGACGACGTTCGAGCCGACCGAGGAGATCCTGCCTTTCATTGAGGCTCAGCAACGGTTCTTATTAAAGGTTGTGCGCGATGAGGACTATGCGACGGGATTTCTGCTTCAGCGGGGCCTCAAAAGCGGGGCGAAGGACTTCGTCATGTTCGGTAGGAACGAAGCCGGAGGGCAACGATTCCACGCGTGGGTGGATCGGCTAGTTGACACCGAATCCGAGTCTGAGGTGCTAGCGCTGATCGATGAGGCCACCTATGAACCACAACTCTGACTAGTAGCCGTTGGTTAGGAACCACAAAGCGACTGAGCGCTTTAATCGGTCAGGGGTTCGGAGGGACAACGTCGAGGTCGCTGTTGCGGCCTTCTGTCATGTAGGGAAAGCGTTCAACGGTTGCTTTGATCTCTTTAAGGGCTTCCCCATGGTTGCCCCACAGCACCGTCAATTCGGTTCCGATTGTTGCCGCGGCGACGTCGATGCACCCCATCGAGATGATCTGTCTAAAGCGGGAACTGTACGCTGTGCCGGACGACCAGCCGATGGGTTCGCCGTTGACTAGAACGTGATCGGCGTGCGCCATCGGCCACCGTTGAGGCGCGTAGGGGAACTCGATCGGTCGGTACCGATCGCCGCCGGCGAACAGACCGGCGTAGGTGTCCAGAACGTCTTCATCGTGCCACCGGAGAGTGACCGTGGTTCGTTGAGGGTGGTCGATCTCAGATTGCAGGGGCTCCCGTCCGGGAAAGTCGTGATCAAATCGAGCCAAGTTATGCCAACCCACCTCAACCGGCGATCGGGTACGGGCCCGCCGATCGGTGGGATCAACTGAACCGGACACGTTGCTCCACATCGCGGCGATCTCTGGGTGCTGACTGGGATCCATGGCCGAGGCGAAAGTCCAGGTCATCTGGGGAAAGCCACCCTCGATGTGATTCACCAGATAGGTGCCCCACCCCAGCCGCTGCAGGCCAAGTTCCTGCCCCGCCTGATACACGGCGTCATAGACGGCGGGTCCATCAGCCATCGGCCCGTGAAGCTCATAGGCAAGGTTGCCGGTCATCCCGATCCTGCCAATCTCAGTCGAGATGCCGTTGATTGTCGTGTTACGGAAACGCAAGAACTTGATGTCTCGTAGATCTTCACCTGAGGCTTTCTCCAACACTTGCAGCGAAGTAGGTCCCGCGATTTGAAACAAGTAGTGATCCAGTTGTCTGACTGCGACACCGTCAGGTAGTTCGCCAAGATCAGCGCGTCCTGGCGGTCCACCCGCGAATGACTCGAATTCGTCCTCCGCTTTCCGTTCCACGATGCCGTGTGCAACAACTAATCCTTCGCCGTTGCACATCACCGCGTGTTTCATCGAACCGATCGGAAACGTCGCGAAGCTATTGATGACAAGGCTCTCAAGCCACTCGGCCGCTGCTGGGCCTTTGATCGAGATGGGTCCAGTTCTCGACAATCCCGCGTGGATGTAGCAACCGTCGACCCATGAACGGCTCTCTTCTTGCCACCCGCCGAACTCCCAGGCCCGGACGCCGGGAAGAGCCGTACCCCAGTTGTAGGCGTGGTACAGGACGTGGTCCGAATAAAACGGATGCGGTAACCGAGCCGAAAACCGTGACTCCATAGATGCGTTCCCTTCATCCGCGGCTCGTCTTCACACTACCTTTTCAAGGGGCAGGGCCAGTTGGGCACCAAGTCCACCAAGCGTCGCCTGAGGACCCTCGGTCCCTGGGGTCTGCGGTCGGTCTGTCTGAATGAACTCAACTGTGCTGAACTAGGGGCGGCGCCCAGATGAAGGACGAAACCATGTCGAATTCTGAAGGACCACTGGTCTTAGGAGCTACCGCAGCGGATCCCAAGAGAGCGGTCTTGATTTGGAACGCCATCCGCAAGTACTTCGTTGAGGCAGGATTTCCCGTTGAATACGCCCTTTTCTCGACCTACGACGCGATGTCGTCGGCGCTTCTTGCCGGACACATCGATATCGCCTGGAACGCTCCAATGGCCCACGCTCAACTGCTTGAGCAGAACTCTGGCTGTCGCACGTTAGCTATGCGCGACACTGACGAAAACGTGACGAGTTTGCTAATTGTCCGTGCCGACAGCGATGTCGAAACAATCGAAGATCTCCGGGGGCGTGACCTTGCGCTCGGCGTGGAGACTTCAAGCGAACTGTGGCTCCTACCTGTTCGCCAACTGCTGGCGGAAGGGTTAGACGTTAGAAATGAGTGCTCACTAATTGACCTTGAGGCGACCCAATACTCTGATCTGCAGCATTGGGTTGACGACCGAACGATCTTCGAGGCGGTTGTAAATTATTCAGCTGACGCCGGAATTATCTTTGAGCCGTGGCTGCAGCCTCTTTTGCGAAAGCATGGACTTGAGGGTGATGACATTCGAACCATTTGGCGAACTCAGAGCTATGCGCATTGTGCTTTCACGTCCAGCCCCATGCTGAGCGAAGGTAACGCCCAAGACTTCGTTGAGCTTCTGTTAGCGATGAGTTCGGATGACCCCGCTATAGCAGAAATGATGCGGATGGAACATCTAACAAAATGGGTTCCTGCTACCGATGACGGATGGTCAGATCTTCGCTCAGCCATCGTCGATGCCGACTTGGTGGGAAAGGTCTACTAAGCCCGCTACAGAGTCGCCGCGGCGGCGGCGAATTAGGTCAATCAGTCGCCTGAGGCGCTTCTGGCCATCCGGGAACACCTTCGTCTCGCTGCACTCCACATGAGTTCAGAAGTCCACTTACAAGTCGATACTGAAGGGCAGCGGCCATGAACTCCAAAATGTCTGAGCTAGAGAACAGTTGAGTCAATTGACCCCAAGTGGCGTCGCTCACACAGTCGTCGTTGAACAGGTCATCAACCATGTCCAGTAGCGTTTGTTCGTCCTGCTGCCAGTCATAATCAGCTACGGGTCTAGTCAGCCAATAGATTTCGTCTTGAGTCAGTCCGATGTCAAGACCGAAGAGGGTGTGTTGACCAAATTCGTACACCGATTGACAGTTCCATCCCATCCGCAAGATCACCATCTCTCTTAATCGAGGGGGCACCGTTCCCTTGAAGAGCAGCCGGCGAGAGAACCGGCCGATGCCAGCTGAAACCATCTCGTTGTGAGCCAGAGTCGCGGTGACGTTGGCGGCATTGGCTGGAGAGTTCTTCATTGCCTCTTTCGCTTCTTCTAAGACCTCAGGTAGAGGTTCAACGCGAGGTGTGTCAGGACGAATTTTGGTCATAGCAGCAGTATTGCCGGTTCGAACAGGTCGCTGGGTCCATCGGTCCACATGGTCTGGGAGTCGGGTCCTCCCCAGGGTCTTGGAGATCTGCGAAATACTTTGTTTATGTCGAAGCGGTATTCGGTGAACGAACTAGTTGATCAAGATAGAGAAGTTCGAACCCATTGGATCTGGGATGAAGAGCTCCCTCGAGGCGATCAACTTGATGAGAACGGCAAATGCAGAGTCTGTGACTTACCGCACCCGAATTCGCTTCATCTGTGGATCATGTGTAAACAGAGCGGGCAATCGAAAATGATCGAAGAACGCCACGAGGGACACGAATTCGTTGCGAATCAGAACCACGGATCCGTCATTAAAGGTACTTGAGGATGATCTGATATGGCCGTCCTTCGGGTCGGCTTCCAACCCGGTTCCTAGTTGTTGGCAATGTTTTCTATGGTCTGCTGACTCAGCCTTTGCTTAACCCGATGAGTAGGGCGGCAACCAGATCAGGGCGGTTTAAGAAGGGTGAATGTCCGGTGTCCCATTCCAGGGTTGTCTGGACGCGGCTCGCCATGGCTCGCTGAGATGTAGGGGGGATGGCTTTGTCGCGGGTGCAAACCACATAGATCGAGGGCTTCAAGCTCCATGCTCGTTCGGAATTCACGACGTCGAGGGCAAGGTTTTGGGACCGCAATTGCTTGGTTGCCCACGCAACATCATCTCCGGTGCAGTCGTTGTAAAACAACGCCGCGTCCCAGCCTGGGTTGACACTGATAGAGCCATCGTCGTTAGGGCGAACAGCTTTCGACAAGTCTTGGGAAACGTGCTCGGTGGCGTCCTCACCGTCATCGACGAGAAGAGCGGTCAGGTACACCAGCGAACCGACTCTGTCGTGAACTCCGGCTTCGGTGATGACCGCTCCACCTCGAGAATGGCCGAGCATGACTGCGTGTTCGTCTCCGGGAAGCGAGTCAAGGACCTCTCGGACCGCGGCGACATCATCTTTGAGTAGCGCGCCTGTAGCGGCCTTGGCACAACTTGGAAGGTCAGGTGCTACCCATGTGACTTCTGCTGCGTCGAGATGCGGTGTGACCCGGTCCCAACACCATGAGCCGTGAAACGCACCGTGGACAAGGACTATTGGTCTGTTCATAGTCGTTGCAAGTTAGTCGGTTTCAGCGAAAGGGACTTTGCTCACCACTCCTGCGTCTCTGCAAGGATCATGTCCTTCTGGGTGGTTAGCTGCAAGCTTTTCGGCGAATTCGTCCGAGGTGACGTGACAAAGGAGATACAAGCCCGACTCTTCTAGGAATTTCATGACGTCGTGATGGATATCTCTCCCATTCGGATTTGTAGCTAATTCGAGAATTCCATCTCTGCCGTAATAATTGTCCCTAGGGGTCGCTCCATTTGTGAAAGTTGTTTCCTTAATTTTTCTTTCAGTGAGGGGCGCTGTATAGGACTCCCACGTCTGTGTGTCTAGCGCTTCAACGTTGTACATCAGCTGGTTTCGGATCCCGAACATGATCGCCATGGCACGGTGAAACGCCTTTTCGTCTTCAGTCATTCCAGTCTGGGGGCCGTTCACCAATTCATCTCCGTCGAAGGCAGGGGTGCCTCCTGCTTGAAGAATCTCTCCCACCGAATTCGTCGCTATTGCCTCGCTAACTGAAAAGAGTTCCTCACCGTCGAGGTTCACGATGACGTTGCTCTGAGGTTTCAAGAAATTTTGATGCGGTTGCCCTGTGAAAATGCAGTAGCCGGCATCGTTGATGATGCAGGAATATCTATCTGCGCGTCTTGGCGGCGGTTCTGAACCTTCGGAAACGTTAGTTGTGGTTGTGCTGTCAACGGGAGTTGTTGTCGTCGATGGTGCTCTACCTGTTGTGGTCACCGCGGTAGTTGTCGTTGCAACAGGCATCGTCGTCGACACCGCTGGTAGCTGGCTGGTAGGCGTTGACGCTTCCTCGTGTTCTGTTAGTTCTTCAATTCGTTCTTCCAGGACCTCTATCTCAGGGGAATCCGAACCACCACAAGCCGACCCCAGCAACAACAAACAGATCAGGGCAGTTGTGTGGCGCATTAGCGAAATCTCCCGCCTCGAATTGTTGCCGGTCAAGCGAACGGAGGACCGCGCCTTGGTGGTGAGTAGGGCGGCCATGGAGTCAGCTTTTCATCGATTTAATCGTGGAATCGAGTTCATGGAGCATAGGTACGGTTGGAACCGCAGATCCATTTGCGATTTGAGGCGGGTGCCGCGGGTTAGCTTGCTTTCATGACTCCACCGTTGCGATTCGGCATCGTCCACGACTTTCGTTGTCCAGATGGAAGTGAAATAACGATGCCTCAGGTATATGCGGAAACCTTTGAGCAGATTGAACACGCTGAACAACTTGGTCTAGAACTTTGTTGGTTTACCGAACACCACTTCATTGGCGACGGCTATCTACCTAACTTTGTTCCAGTAGCGGCGGCTGCGGCGGCCAAAACCACTCGTATGAGATTTTCCACGGACATCTGTCTTTTGCCGTTCAGACATCCCGTTCGTCTTGCCGAGGACCTCGCAATTCTCGACAACATCTCTAATGGTCGAATGGAGCTTGGCGTAGGGATGGGTTATGCGGCGCACGAATTCCAAGGATTCGATATTCCGATAAGCCGCCGGGTGTCACTTACCGAAGAAGCGCTGCAGGTTCTGCTATTGGCCTGGAGCGGTGAGGCATTCAGTTTCGAAGGTAAGCGCTACCGATTCTCCGACCTTCGGGTCACTCCGGATCCGGTTCAGCTAGGTGGTCCCCCGCTGTGGCTTGCTGCTACCAGTCCTGCCGGAGCCAAGCGGGCAGCTGCTTTCGGAACTCATCTACTTCCCCAGGGACCAAAGCATTTAACGATCGATCCGTGGAAAGAGTCGGTCAAAGATGCAAGTGACCGTCGTGTCGGTTTGATACGGGGGGTCTTTGTTACTGACGACCCAGATAGGGAGTGGGAACCCGTGGCGGCTGCTGAAC
>Ga0163108_10000736_pt1 | contig 24350 bp, 19 predicted proteins | sample Fk1155metaG_FD_109644 | JGI IMG/M metagenome (GOLD analysis project Ga0163108, IMG submission 109644) | Marine microbial communities from the Central Pacific Ocean - Fk160115 155m metaG | ecosystem: Environmental > Aquatic > Marine > Oceanic > Photic zone | place: The Central Pacific Ocean...
ACTAGATCTTCTACATCTGTTTGTTTAAAAATTATAGATCCTTGGTTTTCTTCTTTAAATGAATTTGAACAGAATGAATTTGTTAGTAAGCTAATTAAAGATTTGGAAGATCGAAGGGTGGCTTTTGATATTAAAAGTTATAGAACTGCTCCACTTGGATTAAGAATATGGTGTGGGCCAACAATCGAACAAAATGACTTAATTTGCTTAATGGAATGTCTTAAATATAGTTGGGAAAGTCTTGGTAAAAAATGAAAGTACTCATAAGTGATAAATTAAGTCAGGAAGCGGTAAACATTTTTCAAGAAAGAGGGATAATCGTTGATTATAAACCAGATATTTCTAGGAATGAATTAATTAATATTATTCAAGATTACGATGGCTTAGCTATACGATCAAATACTAAAGTTGATAAAGAAATATTATCTAAAGCATCGAAATTAAAAATTATTGGTAGGGCAGGTATAGGAGTAGATAACGTTGATGTAGATGAAGCTACTTTAAACGGAATTATTGTAATGAATACACCTCATGGGAACTCTATAACAACTGCAGAGCATACAATTGCAATGATTATGTCATTAGCACGGAAAATACCAGATGCAAATCAATCAACAAAAAAAGGAAAATGGGAAAAAACAAAATTTATTGGAACTGAAGTTACTGGGAAATACTTAGGGCTAATTGGGTGTGGAAATATAGGTTCAATTGTAGCGGATCGAGCTAAAGGATTAAAAATGAAGGTACTTGTTTATGATCCTTTTTTGACCGCTGAGACCTCAAAGGATATTGGTGTAGAAAAGGTTTCATTTGATGAACTGTTAAAAAATTCCGATATAATTTCTATCCATACCCCTCTCACAAATTCAACAAGGAATATTATTAATTCAAAAAATATTTTTTCCATTAAAAAAGGGTCTTCAATTATTAATTGTGCAAGGGGTGGTTTAATTGATGAAAATTCTTTATCAGCTGCACTGAAAAACAAACATCTAAGCGGCGCAGCAATAGATGTCTTTCTAGAAGAACCAGCTAAAAAAAATATTCTTTTCGATGCGCCAAACGTAATATTAACTCCTCATTTAGGTGCCAGCACTAAAGAGGCTCAAGAAAAGGTTGCAGTTCAAGTTGCAGAACAGATTTCGGATTATCTCTTAAAAGGATCAGTCATTAATTCACTAAATAGCCCATCAATAAGTGCTGAAGAAGCACCAGTTTTGAAACCATATATAAAACTTTCAGAATTGTTGGGTAACTTTTTAGGCCAAGTAAAAGTTGGTTCACAAAACATTATTTCTGTTAAAGTTGAGTTTGATGGCAACGCATCAAAAATTAATAAAGATCCAATAATAGCTGCGATGCTTTGCGGGCTTTTAAAAAATTATTCTGATACTGTAAATATGGTTAACTCTCTCAGTGTTGCTGTTCAAAAGGGTCTTGAAGTTTCAACAGTTAGCCACGATAGAAAATGTGACTACCAAAATTTATTGCGTGTAACAGTTAAATATGAAAATAGTTCAAGAACCATCTCTGGCACTTTAATTGGCAATGAAATTCCCAGGATAACAGAAGTTCAAGGAATACCAATTGAAGCAAATTTTGCTCCCAAAATTTTATATGTTCGAAATTATGATAAACCTGGTTTTATTGGATCAATTGGAACTTTATTAGCAAAAAACAAAATTAATATAGGCTCTTTCCACCTTGGCAGAAGAGAAAATTCAGGTGAAGCGATTGCAATTTTATCAATAGACCAAGAAGTAAATAATAATACTATGAATAGCTTATTAAATTTGGAACATGTCGTAAGAGTAGATTATATGAAATTTTAAAAATAGCTTTAGTAGTGATGAAATTTCATCTAAAATCAATTCTAGAGAATTTCCTTTTTCTCTTTATTTCTTAATTATTTAGGGTTACATCTTGTGAAAAATATTGTGGTTGTAGGAAGTCAATGGGGTGACGAAGGCAAGGGCAAAATAGTTGATTGGTTATCTGAGGAAGCAGATATAATTGTAAGATTCCAAGGGGGGCACAATGCTGGTCATACATTGGTGATTGGTGGTGAAACGTTTAAATTGTCTATACTTCCTTCAGGAATAATTCGAAAAGATAAAATCTCTGTAATTGGAAATGGTGTTGTTTTAGACCCCTGGGCATTTTTAAAAGAAATAGATATTTTAAGAAACTCCAATGTATTGATTTCACAAAAAAATTTAAAGATTTCAAATTCTGCTACTTTGATTTTACCGATTCACTCATTGATAGATAATTCAAGGGAAGCTATAAAAGGGGAAGGTAAAATTGGTACAACTGGTAGAGGAATTGGCCCTGCGTATGAAGATAAAGTTGCAAGAAGAGCATTAAGAGTTTCAGATCTTAGAGACAAAAAAACTCTAAGAGATAAAATTTCTGTTATAGTGCAACATCATAATATTTGGTTAAAGGCAATGGGTTTGGAAGCGTTAGACCCAGATGAAATTTTTAAAAAAATTACTGCTATTTCTGAAAGTATTCTTTCTTTTGCAGTTGATACTTGGGAGATACTAAATAACTATCAGGAAGAAGGAAAAAAGATTTTATTTGAAGGAGCTCAAGGGGTAATGCTTGACATTGATCATGGAACTTACCCTTTTGTTACTTCATCTTCCACGGTGGCAGGGCAAGCCGCAAATGGTTCTGGATTGGGTTTATTAAATATTAATTCTATTTTAGGTATAACTAAAGCATATACAACAAGAGTGGGCTCTGGTCCATTCCCTACAGAACAAGAAAATGAAATCGGCACCAAACTTGGTGAATTAGGCAATGAGTTTGGAACAGTTACCGGCAGAAAAAGAAGATGTGGTTGGTTTGATGCAGTTATGGTTAGGCAGGCGATTAAAATTTCCGGTATTTCAAGTATAGCATTAACTAAGTTAGATGTTCTAGATAAATTTGAGAGATTAAAAATTTGTAAATCTTATAAATTAAATAACGCAACTATAAATGCTTTTCCTTCCGACAATTATAGTCAAAATAAAGTTTCGCCTATATACGAAGAAATCTCAGGTTGGGAAGAAAATACTCAAGGTATTTCTGAATATAAGGATCTTCCTGAAAAAGCGATTGGGTATATTAAAAGATTAGAAACTTTAATAGAGTGTCCAATAAATATTATTTCAACTGGTCCTGAAAGAAACGATACCATAATTTTAAATAGTTTGTTTAACTAATTGGTCTTAAATTAGAGATTAATTAGCTTAGCTTTTTCTCTCATTGTTTTTTGAAGTTTTTCAAAAGCTTTACCCTCTATTTGGCGAATTCTTTCTCTACTTACTTCGTATTTTTTACTTAAATCTTCTAAAGTAAGAGGCTTTTCATTAAGCTGTCTTTCACAAATGATGTCTTTCTCTCTGTCAGTCAAAACTTCAAATGCCTCATTCATAATATTTTTTTTAATAAGAAATTCTTCACTTTCAGCAAAGCTAATTTCTTGGTTCTGAGTTTCATCTTCTAGCCAATCCTGCCATTCACCTTGTCCAGCCTCAGAAACTGGAGAATTTAAGGAGTAATCTGAACCAGATATTCTTCTGTTCATTGAAACAACCTCTTTTTCAGGAACACTCAATTCAGTAGCGATTTTCGTTACTTGATCCGGGGATAGGTCTCCTTCATCTAACGCTGAGATTTTTGATTTTATTTTTCTCAGATTAAAAAATAATTTTTTTTGTGCTGCTGTTGTCCCAATTTTTACTAAAGACCATGATCTTAGAACATATTCTTGGATCGATGCCTTAATCCACCACATCGCGTAAGTAGCAAGTCTGAATCCTTTTTCAGGTTCAAATCTTTTTACTGCATGCATCATGCCTATATTACCTTCAGAAATTAGATCGGAAACAGGCAACCCATAACCTCTGTATCCAGATGCGATTTTTGCAACAAGTCTAAGGTGACTTGTTACCAATTTATGTGCAGCTTTTATATCACCTTGATCTTTCCATGCTTTAGCCAACATGTATTCTTCTTTTGCTTTCAAAAGTGGAAATTTCTTTATTTGTTTCATATAAGAGCTTAGATTGCCCTCATTGGAAATTACAGGTATAGTATTAGTTCTCATAACTTATAAATAGTCATTTATATATTTTATTCAATACTTTACTCTATTTTACTTAAAAGTTCATTGAGATCATTTGGCTCTTTAGTGTCGAACTTCATGAACTGTTTAGTCCTTGGGTGTAAAAAACTTAAGTGGTATGCATGCAAAGCTTGTCTAGGAAACGATGTTAGAAGATTAAACTTTAATTGATTGTCTTTATTTAAATAATGTTTTTTTAGTTTTGGGCTCGTATACACTTTGTCACCAACTAAATGATGACCTAAATGAGAAAAATGTACTCTAATTTGGTGGGTTCTTCCTGTTTCAAGGGTGCATTTAACTAGACTGACCAAATTATGAATAGTTTTAATCACTTTCCAGTGTGTTGTTGCTATCTTGCCATGAGAATTAACACCCATTTTTTTTCGGTTAAAAGAGTGTCTTGAAATTTTATTTGAAATAGTTCCTTGTTTTTCCCTTAATATTCCCCAAACTAAGGCTAGATAAGATCTATTTATTGAATGGTCTTTAAATTGTTTTGATAAGTTAATATGAGCCAGGTCATTTTTTGCTGAAACAATTATTCCAGAAGTATCTTTATCAATTCTATGAACTATCCCTGGCCTAGTGATCCCTCCTATACCAGATAAAGATCCTTTACAATGATATAAAAGTGCATTGACTAAAGTTTTTGTGTTGTTCCCAAATCCAGGATGTACAACCATTCCAGAAGCTTTGTTTATTACAATGATATCTTTATCCTCAAATATAATATCAAGCGGAATATTTTCTTCTATTGGTTTAGCTGGCATTAGGGGCGGAATTGTTATCTGATAAAAAGAATTGTTAACAGTTTTACTTGATGCTGTTGTAATAACTGCATTATCTTTTTTTACGTTTTTATTTTCAATGAGTGACTTAATTCTGTTTCTTGAAATTAACTGATTTTGAAGCTTTTTACTGATGGCATCATGCAAAAATATATCTAACCGCAAACCAACATCATTATCCTTACAAAAAAAGGTTAGTTTTTCAGGCATTTCGTTATTATGATACATAGAAATTTCTTCATTATATAAAAGATCTTTGCTAATAATATTTAACCTTGCATGAGTTTAAAAACTATGGAAAACGAAAAAATAAACGAGCCACAAACAAGTCCAATTATAAGCTTAAACTTTCTTAAGATTTTAGTGATAATTTTAGGCATTGCAATAATATCATTAATTTTTATCATTTGCTACAAATTGTTAAATGGTGACTTAAGTAATAATAAATTCAAAAAAAGTGTTTCGCCAGAAAATTACATATTATCCTTGCCTGATGAAAGCTCTATTAAATCTTTAGAATTAGATGGTGAAAATATACTAATTTACACGGAAGAAAAAAATCAAAAAAAATTAATTTTGCTAATCGATACAAAAGAGATAAAAGTTATAACAATTCTAAACGGCAACAATATACAAATAGATAAGCAAAAGTAGATAATTCAATTCTTTATTAAACTTAAGGTGGTTTATGTCAGTTCAATATGTTTATACAATGCATCAATTAAAAAAAATGTGGCCTGGAGGCAAAGAAATTTTAAAGGACATTAATCTTTCCTTTTTGCCAGGGGCAAAAATTGGTGTTTTGGGTGTAAATGGTTCTGGAAAGTCTACTTTACTAAAAATTATTGCTGGCATTGACAAAGATTACTCAGGAGATGCCTGGCCTGCTGATGGTTTTTCTATTGGATATCTTCCTCAAGAACCAAAACTAGATAATGAATTAAATGTTCTTGAGAATGTAATGTCAGGATTAGGTGAAGCAAAGAAACTAGTAGATGAATTTAATGAAATAAGTTCTAAATTTTCTGAAGAACTAACTGATGAAGGAATGAATGATTTAATTAACTCACAAGCTGAATTGCAAGAAAAAATAGATTCATTAGATGCATGGGACATTGAGAGAAAAGCTGAAATAGCAATGGATGCTTTAAGGCTTCCTCCAAGTGATGCTCCTGTTATAAATTTATCAGGTGGTGAAAAGAGGAGAGTGGCTTTATGCAAATTACTTCTTTCATCGCCTGATATTTTATTATTAGATGAGCCAACAAACCATCTTGACGCAGAAACTGTTTCATGGCTTCAAAGATTTCTTCATGATTTTAAAAATACTGTAATAACTATTACCCACGATCGATATTTCTTAGATGAAGTAGCGGGTTGGATACTAGAGTTAGACAGAGGTCAGGGCATTCCTTACAAAGGAAACTATTCTGGCTGGCTTGAACAAAAGCAAACAAGATTGGAAATTGAAGGTAAAGCAGAGATTGCAAGGCAGAAAATATTGTCAGAAGAGTTGGATTGGGTTCGTTCAGCTCCTAAAGCTAGACAAGCTAAGTCAAAAGCAAGATTAAATTCTTACGATGAGTTATTTAAACAAGAGAATGAAAAAAAAGATCAGATTACTAAAATCACGATTCCATCTGGACCTCGGCTAGGAAATATTGTAGTTGAGACTAAAAATTTATCAAAATCATTTGAAAATAAACTTTTATTTGAAGGATTGTCTTTCAAACTTCCGCCAGCAGGAATAGTAGGTGTTATAGGCCCGAATGGTGCAGGAAAAACAACTTTATTTAAATTACTTACAGGTCAAGAAACCCAAGATAATGGGAATATAATAATAGGTGAAACTGTCAAATTTGGTTATGTAGACCAATCACGAGATGATTTAGATAACGATAAAAGTGTCTGGGAAGAAATTTCAGATGGATTGGATGAAATCGAAATAGGGCCAAGAAAAATGAACTCCAGAGCATATGCAGGTCTATTTAATTTTAAAAGCACGGATCAACAAAAAAGAGTAAATCAGTTATCTGGTGGTGAGAGAAATCGAGTGCATTTAGCAAAAGTGTTAAAGTTAGGAGCTAACTTACTTTTATTGGATGAACCGACAAACGACTTGGATGTTGATACTTTGCGTTCACTTGAAAATGCTCTTTTAGAGTTTGCTGGTTGTGCAGTTGTTATAAGTCATGATCGTTGGTTTTTGGATAGAATAGCGACCCACATTTTAGCATTTGAAGGTGATAGCCATGTTGAATGGTTTGAAGGAAATTATGATGCCTACGAGCAAGATAAGAAAAGAAGATTAGGAGAAGATTATATAAAGCCTACGCGCATTAAATATAAACCTATAACTAGGTAGCTATCCATCTATTCACTATTTAATTCTTTTTTGAGAACTTTAATTAAGGAAGAAAATTTTCCTTTATTTTGCCTAACAATTGATGTGAATTCATCGTTTTGAGCGACGACCATTGAAATTTTAGCGATTTCAATATCTATAATTTTCAGTTCATTATTTTCATTTAATATTAATCTCCAACTAACGGGAGTATGATCTCTTTTGCTTCCAGGAGCTTTTATAAACCCATCAACGAGGAACATTTTACTCCCCCTTTTATCGATTTTTGAAATAATATATTTTACATCTTTAAATTCATTGAACCTGTTTGCAGCTAAATTTATCAAGTATTCCTCAAATAGGGTTGTAAATTCATCTTTTTCTTTGCTAGTTGCTTTTCTCCATGCAGGCATGGAAGAGTATTTGGCAATTAAAAGAGAATCAAAATATTCATCTAGTAAAATGCTTAATAATTTTCTACCTTCTTTAGGGTTGACTTTCGCTACTTGGAGCAAATTTTCAATATCTTGCATCATTTTTATTACGTGAATTTCAGCTTTCTTATTAAGATCAAAATCATTTTGGCTAAATGCATGTAAAGTGTTTGTAAAAACTAAATATGCACATAAAGGAAAAATTATAAAATGCGGAAGCTTAATATTTTTATTGATTTTTAATAAAAAAAGCATCAATAGCTCCACTATTTACATCTGTAATATTACCATCTTTATTTTCTGCATCATTAATTTGGGAGTTGAGCCTCTGAAAATAAACAGATTTAAATACAGAATAAGAATCTAAACTTCTATATTTTATTTCATTTATTTGTTCCATATACTCAGATCTTGCATGGACTGCTTTTATTGGTAGTTCTGCAGAGCTGATTTCCACAATTTTTTTTGGACCGAGTAAATTTAATGGATCTAATATTCCGTCCGCTAGAGTGCCCGCTAAACCTCTTACCGTAGTAGGGCCTAAAAAAGGTACCATAATATAAGGTCCGGTTGTAAAATTATACATTGCGAGAGTTTGGTCAAAATCTTCCTTATTGGAATTAGAATGGTCCTCAGCCAAGTCATAAAATCCTAGTGTAAAAATATTAATTGAAAAATTAGCGATAGTTAAAAATGCATCATCATGTTTGCCTTGCAATAATGAATTTATAGCGCTTCCAGGTGATTTGATCCAATTGAAGTGTCCATCTAGGCTATTTGATAGAAATTCGGGAACGATATAATTATAGACTTTTGCAACTGGTTCCAAGGTGAAGGTGTCCACAGCCATGTTAAAAGAAAACACAGCTCTATTTATAGGTTCTATTGGATCCCAAACACTCGTTAAACTGCTAGTATTATTTGAGCTGCATGATGAAAAAAAAATACATGCTAATAAAGAAAAAAAATACGGTTTTAATAATTTAATTTTCATGTTTTGAACTTAATATATAGTAAAAATATTACAAGTACTTTAGGGTTAATTAAATCTTCCAAAAAATTATAATGATTAAACTTTAAATTTATGACTTTATGAAGGCAAGTTAAATATAATTCCTATGTTAATCATATGCTAAAATCTAAAGAATATTCATATTTAAAAACTCTAAATCAACAGCAGAGAATAGCCGTTGAAACACTTGATGGACCACTTTTAGTTCTTTCTGGAGCTGGAACTGGAAAAACAAGGGTGTTAACTACAAGAATAGCTCACTTATTAATGACAGGAAAAACCAAGCCATGGAATGTTATGGCAGTTACATTTACAAATAAAGCAGCACGAGAAATGAAAGAACGTGTTGCGAAGATAATAGGTCCATCTTCTGCACAAATATTTATGGGGACATTTCATTCTTTGGGAGCACGGATGTTGCGTCAACATGCTCAATTGGTTGGGTTAAAAAATAACTTTACTATTATCGATACTGACGATCAAATAAAACTTTTGAAACAGATTTTAAGTTTTAAAAACATAGATGAAAAAAAATTACCTCCTAAATTCTTTGCAAATATTATTAGCAGTTGGAAAGATAAAGGTTTAACACCAAGTAAAATCTCTGAAGAGCAAATCTTTCTTGCTTCTAATATCTATGAACAGGAAATACAAAACCAAAACTCTCAAGGACTAATTAGAGAAGTATACGTTGAATATCAAAATAGATTAATTCAAAGCAACTCTTCTGATTTTGGTGATTTGTTAATTCATCCTTTGGAATTGTTAAAAAACAATTCCGACGTTTTAAATAATTGGCAATCTAAGATTACACATATTCTTATTGATGAATATCAAGACACAAATACAGCGCAATATCTCTGGATAAGGCTTTTATGCAATAAAAATAATGATATATGCTGTGTTGGAGATGATGACCAGTCAATTTATGGCTGGAGAGGGGCAGAAGTCAAAAATATCCTTGGATTTGAAAAAGATTTTGACGGAGCAAAAATTATTCGCCTTGAACAAAATTATAGATCAACAAATAAAATTTTAGATGCAGCTAACTGTTTAATAAAAAATAATACTGATAGATTGGGTAAAAAATTATGGACTGATTTACAAGAAGGACAAGATATTGAAATTTCAGGTTTGTATGACAGTAAAGAAGAGGCAAGGTTTATAGGAGAAAGTATTGAAAACCATATTAATAATAAGAAACATCTTTCAGAAATAGCAATTATGGCAAGAACATTTTCTCAGTTAAGAGTGATTGAAGAAAGATTTATGTTAATTGGCTTACCATACAAAGTGGTTGGGACTAAATTTTATGAACGTCAGGAAATACGTGATGCTATAGCTTACATTAGAATAATTTGTAATTCTTCCGATGACTTGGCTTTAGAGAGAATAATTAACGTTCCTAGAAGAGGAATTGGCCTAACTTCAATAAAAAAACTAATTATTTTTGCTAGAGATAATGATATTCAACTTCTGAAAGCAGCTGAAATTGTAATTTCAAATAATAATTTGAATAACTTAACAAAAGAAAAAATAACTCAATTAGTGCATCAAATAAACAGATGGAGAGTATTAAAAAATGAAATAAGACCAATGGATTTGATTGACCTTGTTTTAGAAGAAGCAGGTTATTATGAAATGTGGAAGAATGACAAAAATGATGATTCCGAAACTAGATTGGAAAACTTAAAAGATTTTCTTTCTTCTACATCAGAGTTCGATACATTAGAAGGTTTTTTGCAGCACATTTCTCTTATGATAGATAATGATAGAGAAAAAATAACTGGTGAAGTAACACTGATGTCTCTCCATGCTGCCAAAGGCCTTGAATATGAAATTGTTTATTTACCAGGCTGGGAGGAGGGGTTGTTTCCCTCTTCAAGGAGCATAGATGACAAAGGAAATGATGGGTTGGAAGAAGAAAGAAGACTTGCCTATGTGGGAATTACAAGAGCTAAAAGGCAACTTTATATTTCTCATTCAGCTAATAGAATGACACATGGGTTATGGATGTCCTCTTTCCCATCAAGATTTTTAAAAGAGTTTTCTAGTAATTTATCAATTATAAGCTCTGAAAACTTTTATCAGGGTAAAAATTATAATAATGAATATGATTTTGATCAATCCCAAAAACCTGGATATGGCCCAGGATGGGGAAGGAAGTTTAAGACAAATACTATAGGGACTGAGTATAAAAAAATTGAAAATAGTTTCAAAGAAAACAGCCAACATGAATTCATAAAAGGTGAAAGGGTATTCCATGTTAAATTTGGAATGGGGAATGTAATAAATTCCAATGGCGATAAATTGGAAATCATGTTTGATAAAGCTGGCAATAAAAAAATTAAATCCAATTATATACAAAAACAATGAAAAGAGAATGTTGGTTAATAGAATTCAATAAAGAAATTTTAGATAAAAAACTAATTAAATCAATTGAAGATATAGATAATTTTTATGCTATTTCATATTCATATCAAACAACATATTGGAATTATAAGGTATATTTAAGTAATAATTCAAAAAATAAAATACAAAATTTAGTTTTTAAATCGAAGGAGAGTGAAAATTCTTTATCAACAGATTTACAAATCCAAAATATTTCATTCTATGATTGGTTAGGAGAAAATTATAAATCATTTCAGCCTATTGAATTTGATAGCTTTGTTTTTTATGCTGATCATATAAAAGAAAATTTAAAATATAAGAAAAATATGGTTAAGCTTAATTCATCGGATGCTTTTGGCTCTGGGTCTCATCCTACAACTAAAGGCTGTATTTTTTCATTAGATTTACTTAAAAAAAAAGTAAAACCATCGAATATGCTTGATATTGGTTGTGGTTCTGGTGTTTTGTCGATTTATGGCGCGCTAACTTGGAAGGCAATACCAATTTTAGGTGTTGATATAGATCAGATATCAATTATTAGATCTCTAAAAAATTCTAATCAAAATAAACTTAAAAATAAGATAAAGTTTGAGTTAAATGATGGCTATAAAATTTTAAAATATAACAATCTTAATAAATTTGATATTGTTGTGGCCAACATCATATCATCAACGCTTTTAAATGCATCAAAAGAAATATCTCTGAAAATCTCTAAAAATGGTTATTTAATTTTATCTGGTATTTTAACCAAGCAAGTAAACAAGGTTTTAAGTGCTTATCAAAATTTTAATTTAATTTTAGAAAAAAAAATCATAATTGATGGATGGACAACAATTATAATGAAAAGAAATGGTTAATGATATTATGGGTAAAAATTTAGTATTAGAAAACATTAGACATCAGTTAAAATTAAAAGACCTTAATGCATTTATTCAGCCAAGAAGAGATATGTACGGTGGTGAAGAGGTGCCGGATTATGATGAAAGATTAAAATTTTTGTCAGGTTTTACTGGTTCAGCTGGGATAGCAATTGTAACCATCGACAAGGCAATTCTATTTATTGATGGGAGGTATGTCTTGCAAGCTAAAATTGAATTAGATGAGAATTGGGAAATACTTTCACTTTCAGAAGACTCTATAATTAAATGGCTTGAGGAAAACTTATGTAATAAACAAAGCATTGGTTACGATCCATGGTTAATGAGAGCAAATGAAGTTATTAAATTAAAGGAAAAATTAATTTACAAAGAAATTATTTTTGAAGCCCAAGAAGTTAATTTAATTGATCACATTTGGACAGACAGATCGCCAATAAAACAAAATGACCCTATCAAATGGCCGAGTAAATTTTTTGGATTAGAATCAGAGAAAAAAATATTTTCATTAACACAGAAAATGAAAACTAAAGATATAGATGCAATTATTATCACTCAACCAAATCAACTTTCATGGTTATTAAATATTAGAGGTAGTGACTTAGATTGCACCCCTCTATTTTTAGGTTTTGGATTATTGACTGTAGATGGAACATTAAAAATATTTTCAAGAATTAATAAAAAAATTTTAAATAATGTGAATAAGAAATTTATTAATCACTCTTTTAAAAAATTAGTTTCTTACATTTCTAATTTTAAGAATAAAAAAATCTCAGTAAATCCTTTTTATTGCCCTTCAATAATATATGAAGCAATGAAAGTTAATAATATAGTTATTGAAGATAATTTTTTATTTTTACAATCAATGGTTACTATAAAAAACAGCGTTGAGATTGCATTTATTAAAAATTGTCATAAAAGAGATGGAGCTGCTTTAGTTAAGTTTTTATTTTGGTTGGAACATAATATTTCTCTCCAAAAAATTTCTGAATATGATGCATCAATTAAACTGAAGGAATTTAGATCACAAGATAAAAATTTTATTAGTGAAAGTTTTAATACTATCGCAGCAAGTGGCTCTAATGGCGCAATTGTTCACTACCGACCGTCAAAGATAAAATCAAAAATAATTGAAACAAAAGATATTTTTTTATTAGATAGTGGTGGGCAATATTTTGATGGAACAACAGATATTACTAGAACTATTTCCTTTTCAGAACAACCCCAAAGAATTAAAAATTATTACACTTTTGTATTAAAATCTCACATTTCTTTGGCAAAATTAATTTTTCATAATGAAACTTGTGGAAATGAACTTGATGCAATTGCTCGATCAGTATTATGGGAGCAAGGTCTTGATTATGATCATGGCACAGGTCACGGAGTTGGTTATGGTTTGGGAGTTCATGAATTTCCTCCAATTATATCTAGGAGAAAAAGTGAACCTCTTCAAAATGGACAATTACTGTCTAATGAGCCAGGGTATTATGTACCAAATAAATTTGGAATTAGGTTAGAAAATTTAATGATTGTGGAAAAGGTAAATTCAATAAAACCAAATAATTTTTTAAAATTTTTAACAGTTAGTTTATGTCATTTTGAAATGAACCTTATAAATAAAAACCTTTTAAATAAAGACGAAATAATTTGGATCAACGAGTATCATGATGATGTTTATAGTAATCTTAAAGAATTTCTGACCAAAGAAGAAAAGAAATGGTTAAAAAGTAAAACTACTAGAATACCTTTATAATTAATAATTAATTAAATCTAACCACTCATTTTCTGAAAGTATTTCAATGCCAATTTCAATAGCTTTTCTTTTCTTTGATCCAGGTTTCTCACCTAGAATTAAATAGTCAGTGTTGGTTGAAATAGTATTCGTTACAATAGCACCATTAATTTCTGCTAAATTTTTGGCTTCAGATCTGGAGGTTTTAGTAAGTTTACCAGTAAAAACTATACGCTTACCTGAAACTTTTCCTGATTTTATTGGTTTTTCGATTGGAGTTGGGTTTATATTTGACAGCAACCTTTTTAATATTTTAATATTATCGGTACTTTTAAAATACAAACTTAATTCATTGATGCTTTTTACACCTAATTGATCTATTTCAATTGTATTATTGGTTGTTTCATTATGGTCTCCAAGAATGCCGTTGAACGCTTTAATTATGTCATTTAAACTATCAAAGTTAAAAGCTAATATTCTGGATGTTTTTTTGCCAACATGTCTTATACCAAGGCCAAATATTAATCTATCTAAACTGATATTTTTGCTATTTTCAATTGATTGGAGAAGATTTTCTACTGATTTTATCCCATAACCTTTTTCTTTTATGATAGTGCTTTTATGATTTTTTAAATCAAATAAGTCGGCGATATTTCTTAAATTTCCTTTTTCATAAAAATACTCAATTTGTTTACTCCCTAAGCCATCAATATTCATAGCATCCCTTGAAATGAAATGCTTGATCCTTTCAATTGCCTGAGCTTCACAGATAACATTATTTACACACCTTATGATTGCGTCTTCTTCACTCTTGCTAAGAATGGACCCGCAAGAGGGGCAAATTTTTGGAAAATTAAAAGTTTGACTGTTATGAGGTCTGTATTTTTTGATAACTTTAATTACATGTGGGATCACATCACCAGCTCTTTCAAGTAGAATTGTATCACCTATCCTTATATCCTTTCTTTTTATTTCATCCTCATTGTGGAGGGAAGCATTTGATACTACAACGCCACCTACAGTAACTTGTTCAAGTCTTGCAACAGGTGTTATTGCACCAGTTCTTCCAACTTGAACGTCAATACTTAGTATTTTAGTTTCTGCTTTTTCAGAAGGAAGTTTTTGTGCGATAGCCCATCTGGGTGACCTTGAAACATTACCTAGTCTTCTTTGCCAATCTATATCATTAATTTTATGTACAACACCGTCAATATCGTAGTTCAAAGAAGATCTTAAGGATGAAATTTTGTCAAAATTATTAAACAATTCATTTAAGCTTTGGCATTTAATAGAAAGATTATTAATTTTAAAACCATAATCTTTTAATTTATTTAATATTTCTGATTGAGTTATTGGTACAGACATTGATGAAAAACCAATTGAATATGCAAAAAACTTTAGTTTTCGCTGTGCTGTGACGTTAGAATTTTTTTGTCGTATTGAACCAGCTGCTGCATTTCTTGGATTAGAAAATATTTTTTTACCCCTTTTTATATTTAATTTATTTAAATTTATAAAATCATTTTTTTCCATAAATATTTCGCCACGTACTTCTAGTGTTCCAGAAAAGCATGAATTTAATTTATAAGGAACATCATCAACTGTTTTAATATTTTCAAATACATCTTCACCATACTCACCATCACCTCGGGTTAAAGCTTGTTCTAAAATGCCATCGTTATATAATAAAGAAATTGATAAACCATCAATTTTTGGTTCAGAAAATATCTCAATTAATTCGCTCTCATTTAAATTTAGATAATTTTTTGTCCGCTTTAAAAATTCTTTAATATCATTCTCGTTAAATGCATTATCTAATGATAACATAGGTAATTTATGTTTAATTTTTTTAAAGTGAGGGGACGGCGTAAAGCCAACTTTATTTGAGATTTTATGGTCAAAATCTACATTTGGAAAATCTTTTTTTAGTAAATTTAATTTTTCTCTAATTTGATCATATTCAGCATCAGAAACTATAGGACTATCAAGAGAATGATATAGATGGTCATGTTTTTTAATTTGGGCACTTAAATCCTCCCATTGTTTTTTAAGATCATCAATATTTGCTTCTTTAAGTTTAAACTTAGTCATATAATAATTTCATTGCTGCAGCGCGAGCTTCTTCTGTTATGCTTTCGCCAGATAACATTCTACTTATTTCTTCTACTCTTTTGTTTGAAGCAATTTGATTGCAAAGAGTGTTAGGTTGCTCCTCTTCAATATATTTTTCTATTAAAAAATGTGTTTCCCCCTTTGCAGCAACTTGAGGGGAGTGAGTGATAACAATTACTTGATTGCTTTGACTTAACTTAAACAACCTTTCCCCAACAGCGTTAGCAGTTTGTCCTCCAATTCCACTGTCAACTTCATCAAAAACTAAACTTTTGGATAAGTTGCTACCTGCAAGAACCACTTTGATTGCTAGCAAAAACCTTGATAATTCACCACCAGAAACGATTTTATCTAAGGGCATAAAGTTCTGGTTTGGGTTGGTAATGATATTGAAAATGATTTCGTCACTACCCTTTTCATTCCAATCACCTTCGTCTTTTTCTTTGATTGATGTTTTAAACTTTGCTTGGTCTAATTTCAAAGATGGTAATTCTTTGTTAATTTTTTGATCAAGTTCCATCGAAGCTTTTATTCGCAACCTTCTTAACTCAAGACAATTGTTTTTGAATTCTTTTTGTTTGATTGTATATTGTTTCTCTTTATTTTCTAAACATTCATTTTTATTATCGATGTTATTAATTTTTTCTTTAAGTTTTATATGATATTCAAACAGCTTATCTGTATCGCATTGAACTTTTCTTGCAAAATTTCTTAAACTGTAGAGCCTATTATCAATCCCATCTAAAGCATCAGGACTAGTTTCTATTGAATTGAGTATATTGTTTATTTGTATACTAGCTTCCTCAATTTCATTGTAAGCTCTTTTCAGCGTTTCAATTGTTTCTTCGAGTGCCTCTGGTTTTTTTATGTTGATTTTTTCCAATGAAGTTAGTGTATAGTTAAGCAGTTTTTTTATAGCCTTTTCACCATTTAAGTTTTCTCCAGCATGGTTTAAAGTTTCGATTAATTTTTTTGAGTTTGCAACTAACGCTCTTTTGTTAAGCAGTTCACCTTCTTCATTTTGTTTTGGTCCCAGACCATCAAGTTCAATTAGAATAGATTTTGTAAATTCAACTGTTTTTTCAAAATTTTCAAAATCTTTTTTGAATTTTAAATAATTATCTTTTGCCTCCTTCATTTCAAGGTAAGTTGATGTAACTTTTTGCCTTGCTGCATTGTATTGACCATATTGATCAAGAAAATAAACATGATTTTTTGTATCTAGCAATGTGTGGTTATCAAATTGGCCTTGAACTTCAACCAGAAGTTGTCCAATTTTATTTAGAATGTTCAAGTTAATATGATTATTATTTAAATATGCCTTAGAAATTCCATTATTTGAAATCACTCTTTTTAAAACTAATTTTTGATTAAACTCTATATTTTCTTGTATAAAGATTTTCTTTATCGGATGATTATCAGGAATTAAAAATTCTGCGGATGTTTCTGCTTTGTTGTCCAAGTTTCCTATAAGGCTAAAATTAGCCCTTGACCCTAGCGCTAAACCTAAGCCCTCTAAAAGAATAGATTTTCCTGCACCAGTTTCTCCAGTAAAAACGTTAAGTCCTTCATTTAAGTCTATGCTAACATTGTCAATATGAACAATATTCTCAATATTTAACTTTTTAAGCATTTTAGAAAAGTGATTTGAATAAATGAATTATACCACTGTTTTCACTTTCTGGGTTTTGTGTGTCAATGTCCTTTATGATTTGTTTTGGCAATTTATTGGTCCAAATTGAATCAGGAAAATTATATTTTAAAACTGATGCAGTTCTTATGGCTTCCTCATTAATTCCAAGTGATAGGTAACATTCAGTTAATCTCAATAAAGCTTCTGGGGTTTGGTCTGTAGTTTCAAACTCTTTAATAACAGCTTTATATCTTTTAATAGCGGCAGCATATTGTTCTTGTTTCTGATAAAACCTTCCAATGGACATTTGTTTTCCAGCTAAATTACTTCTTGCCAATTCAATTTTTAGTTTAGCATCCCTTGCATATTCACTATTCGGGAATTGATAAATTAAATTTTCAAATGCTTCTTTAGCTTTGAGGGTCATTTTTGCGTCTCTTTCAACATCAATTATCCTTTCATAATAACTCATGCCTATCAGATATAAAGCGTATGGAACTAATTCATTTTCTGGGTTATTTTTTATAAAATTCTGCGCTGTTGATATTGAAGAGTCATATTTATTTCCTTCGTAGTAAACCCAAGCAGACATTACCTTTGATTTTGTTGCCCAAATTGAGTAAGGATAATTGCTTAAGATTGAATCAAATATTTCATTTGCTTTTGCAAGGTTGTTATTGTTTGCTTCTTCAATTGCAATTTGATACATTTTTTTTGCATTTTCTATAGAGAAACTTTCATCATTTGTGTTTGAACAACCAAGTAAACTCAAACTTAAAATCAATAAGATTATAACGCTAAAAATGTTTTTAATTTTCATAAAATTAATTTTATAATTACTAATTATCATATCTAAAATATATAATAATTGAATTATTTGAAAGATAAAAAAAATTAAAATTTAGGCAATTGCTGCCATTGGTTCTAAAGGGTTTTCAAAAGTAAAAATTCCTGAGGGTTTATATGAAGAGATGTTCCAGTTTTTATTGTCACTAAATAAAGTACGCATCAATTTATTATTTAGTTCGTGTCCAGATTTATAGGCAATAACTTTTCCATTAATTCTAAATCCAGCCATGAATATATCCCCCATACAATCTAAGATTTTATGTCTCACTGGCTCATTGTAATATCTTAAACCTTCTTCATTAGATACGGTGTCACCATCAAATACTAATGCATTATTTTCTGAAGCACCTAAAGCCAGACCTTGTTTGATTAACATTGACGCATGTTCTTTAAATCCGTATGTTCTGGCATTCATCAATTGATCTTCAAAAGAGGAATTTTCTAATTTATATATAAATCTTTGTGATTTAATTAATTTACAATCATGATTTATTTCCATTTCAATAGTAAGGCCATTGTTAGGTTCTATAGATATAGATCTATCTTTTCCGAAAACTGAAACTTTTTTTAATACATTAATTACTTTTCTATTTTCGTTTAATTTTTTTAAGCCAACTTTTTTGAAAGATCTAATGAACTGCGAAGATGAACCATCAAGAACAGGTAGTTCAGGACAATCAACTTCAACAATAACATTGTCGACACCAAAACCAATTAGTGCTGCCATTAAATGCTCAACAGTTGAAATAGATAAAGTGTGTTCATTTGTTAATTTAGTGCACAACAAAGTATCAGATACATTTAAAAAATGTGCATTGATGACATTTTGTTTATAATTTTTATCAGTTCTTCGAAAAACTATACCCGTATTAGCTTTTGAGGGTTTAATTTTCATGTTTGAAATAACACCTTTATGAAGGCTTATTCCTGAGAAATTAATCTGCTTATTTAACGTGGTTTGACAAGTAAAATTAACTGGCAATTCTGGATTTATCATTAATAAAAAAACTCACTAAATTTAGGTATATACATACAACATAATTTAGTGAGTTTAAAATGACATTTGGTTACCAATTGTTACAAATTTTAGTTCGCTTGCCTTCTTAAAAATGCGGGAATTTCCAAAACTTTTTCATTTTCGTCTGAAATATTTATGTCAAGTTCATTATTGTTGTGAATTTTATTTACACTCAATAGTTCATCAGAATTTTGAATTCTTTCAATGGCAGGCTCTTTGAAAATTTTTTCGCTTTGAAGTCTTTCATTTTTAGACCAAAAACCAGTAATCCTATTAATAAGGCTTTGGCTTTCTTTGTCAGAATCGTAATATTTATTTTCACCGTTGTTAAAGGAATTTAATTTTGAATTAAAGTTTTCTGTATTATCAACTTCACTTATTTCTATAGATTTTTTAGGAACAAAGGTGTTATTTTTGTCAACATTTTGATCTAAATTAGTACTTTCATTAGCTTCATTTTGTTCAATATTTTTATCTAATGATTCAGTTTCCATTAAATCAAGTTCTAAATTATCATTATTTTTTTCAGGAGTGTTAATTTCTATTTCATTTTTTGTTTGGTCTCTATTATTGTTTGACTTCATTGAATCGTCTTCTTCATCAGTCTTCAGATTTTCCCTGTTAAAATCTAAATCTTCAGTGATTTTTTCAACAGTATTTACTTTTAATTGATTTTCTCTAGAAAATACTTTCTGAATATCTTGATTATTTGGTTCTATTTTTTCGTTTTCTTGTCTTGAAATGCCAGTTGCAACAAGAGAAACTCTAATGGATCCATTTATAGTGTCGTCAAGTGCTGAACCAAAAATTATATTTGCATTTGGATCAATTTCTTTTCTAATTCTGTTGGCTGCCTCATCGACTTCAAAAAGAGTCATGTCATTTCCGCCGGTGATATTTATTAAAACTGCTTTAGCCCCCTTCATGGTTGTTTCATCAAGGAGCGGGTTATTGATTGCTGAATCAGCTGCTTCAATAGCTCTATTATCTCCTGATGCTTCTCCAGTTCCCATCATGGCTTTACCCATTTCACTCATTACGGTCCTAATGTCAGCAAAGTCTAAATTTATCATTCCAGGCTTAACCATCAGGTCAGTTACACCACAAACACCTTTGTGAAGGACGTTGTCAGCTATTCCAAAAGCTTCGGCAAAACTTGTTTTTTCATTAGCCAATCTAAAAAGGTTTTGGTTTGGAATCACTATTAATGTATCCGCATATTTTTGTATCTCATTAATACCCTCTTCTGCTATTGTTTTTCTATGTGCACCTTCAAATTCAAATGGCTTTGTCACAACACAAACTGTTAAAATGCCTCTTTCTTTGGAAGCCTTTGCTATGACGGGAGCAGCGCCAGTTCCAGTGCCACCACCAAGTCCTGCTGTTATAAACACCATATTACTATCATTTAGTTCTGATAAAATATCTTCAATAGATTCTTCTGCTGCTGATTTTCCAACATCAGGTTTAGAACCAGCACCAAGTCCCTTTGTTATATTTAAGCCAAGTTGAATTTTGCGTTTAGCAATTGAATTGCCTAAGGCTTGACCATCTGTATTTGCAACTACAAAATCAACTCCCTCTAGATTTGATTCGATCATATTATTTACAGCGTTGCCTCCAGCGCCTCCTACACCAATTACAGTAATTTTAGGTGTCAATTCTTGCATATTTTCTGGTATTGCAATGTTAAGCATGTTTGTCTCCTTTTTTTATGTTTAGTTTAAATTTTTTATTTTCAGACTTCTTAATTGGTCTGATTAGGTTGTTATTAACTAGATTATTTTTTTCAATTATTACACTCAAATGTTTGCTGATATCCACTGGTAAAATCTTTGAAATGAATTAAGTTTTTCATTTATATTATGTAAATGATTTTGAAATAAACTTTCTTCTTTTAAGGTTAATAAAGCACCGATCACTGATGCAAAGTTGGGATTATAAGCAGCATCTGGCAACCCTTCTAATCTTGAAGGGGTGCTGATTCTAACGTGCTTTGATAAATAGTTTGGTGAAAATTCAGCAAGACCTGTAATTTGAGAACTTCCACCAGTAAATACAACTTTTGATTTTAAAATATGAAAATATGGCGTTTTCTTTAAGTGATTTTCAATAAACTCAAAAATTTCAGAAACTCTAGCCTTTACAATTTCATTTACTATTCCGATTGAAACTGTTTGAAAAGAATTGAGGTCTGTACTATCAACGTTAGCAATATTTATAATCTCATTTGATGAAAATGATGAATTATATAAATTACCATGTAGCACTTTTATTCTTTCAGCTTCAGATAATGATGTTGCTAAACCAGTTGCAATATCTTTTGTTATATTTTGCCCGCCAAGTGGAATGTCAAATGAGTAAATTAGGTTATTTCCGTAAAATACTCCAACACCAGTTGAACTTGCACCAAAATCAACAATAACCGATCCCAAGCTTTTTTCTTCGGGAAGAAGACAGCTAAACCCATTAGCTAATGGAGATGAAATGAAGCCTTCAACATCAATATGGTTTCTTTCGATTACTTTAGTTATATTACTTAAAACAGATTCACTAATTTTACATATATTAACTTCACCTTTAAGAATATGACCCACCATACCTTTAGGGTTTTTGATTGGGGAACTGCTATCTATGTTAAATTTAATTGGTAAGGCATGTAGAATTTTATAATTAGGTGTAGATGCTTCATTGATACAACTGCTAACAATTTTATTTATTTCATTATTTGTGATTTCACCACTAATAATGGTGGTTTCAGAGTTATAGGAAGCTGAGAATTGTTTTCCTCCATTGAGTACGATTTGAGCTTTATTTATAGAGGTGCCCGCCATCTTTTCAGCGGATGAAACTGCTTTAGCTATACTATCAGACAACTCATTTATATTAGTTACATTCCCAAGGTTAAATCCCTTACAAATGTTTTGACCGTTGCCTATTACCTTTATTCTATTTGAAGTTTCAGGTTTTTCTGCAATTAAGCATGTTATTTTTGAAGATCCAATATCAATAGCTGTTAACAGTTTATGAGATTTATTCCTATTTAAGAATTTGTACATCATTTTTCCTAAGTGCTCGTTTCATTAATAAAATTTTTAGATGGTGTAATTATCAAGTTTTCCTTAACCCTTAAGTCAATTATTTCTAATTCTCGTGATAAAATAGATTGTTCCCTATCTATTTCAGATAGTTTTGCCCATGCCTCTGAGGCATTATTTTCAGGTAGTTTGATTTTTATTCCACTTCTTAGAGATACGTTCCATCTCCTTTCTCCAATATAGCTGATAGCCCAAACTTGGTGAAAAAGACTAGGCTCAGAACTGAGAATATTAAGCATTTTGGCAGCGTATTTTTCAGATCCTATTCCGTTGATAACCGGTAGATAATTAAATTTTCCGGTATCTTTAATGATTTTATCTCCTTCAGAAGAGATGATGATATGGGTATTATGGGTATCGTTTATTTGAAGTAGTGCAAAAGGTTTAAATTCTTCTATCTTTATAATTAGCGTGTGAGGCATTCTTCTTTCAACTATTGAATTTTTTACCCAACTAATTTTCTTTATTTTTTTGTTTAAAATATTTAAATTTAAATTTAGCATTGATGTCTCATTAGTTAGTCCCAAAACTTCAATTAAATCAGATTTACTTACATTTTCTCTGCCTATTAAATGGATTTCTTTAAGATTAGCTTCATAATTTAAAGATGTTATTTTTGGGAAAAAATAATTTAAATTTTTAATTGCAGAGAAATTTATATATTTCTCTGCAATGAGCCAAATTGATATGCTTGACAACAATATACTGACGAACATAAGAAAACTTTTATAATTTAATATTTTCTTTGGCTTGTGATTTAATGAATCACTTTGTTTGAAGAAATTATTAAATATAGGGACTAATCGCATCTTGCATTCTCCAGAAGAATTTCGATTAATTTATTAAATGAAATACCGCAATATTGTGCTTGTTCAGGTATCAATGAGGTTTCTGTCATGCCAGGGTGTGTATTTATTTCAAGCATATAAAGTTTTCCATTTTTTGAGTCATATCTAAAATCAGCTCTAATTACGCCCCGGCAATTTAAAAAACGGAAAGCTTTTTCGGCCCAATCAAAAGTCAAATCTTGAATTGTTTTTGGAATTTTTGCAGGAATTATATGTGTTGAGCCACCTTTAAGGTATTTTGATTTATAGTCATAAAATACATTTTTCTCTGCAACAATCTCTGTAACACATAAAGATTTTCCATTTAACACTCCTACTGTTAGTTCTGTGCCTTCAATAAATTCTTCTGACAACAAGGCGCCTGTGTTTTCCCAATAAGAAGACAAAATGGGGGTATTATTATTTTTTGGTATTATTTTTATTCCAATGCTTGAACCTTCAAAGTTTGGCTTAATAACATATTTATCTTTATAGTTTATAGCTTTTACATTTTTATCTATTTTTAGTTTTATGGATTTGGGGAATAGAATTCCTTCTTTAGACAATAAATATTTTGTTAGAGACTTATTTATTGCTACCGCTGATGCAGTTACGCCTGAGTGCGTATAAGGAATACTAAGGCAGTTCAAAAGTCCTGGTATCGAACCATTTTCTCCTAATCCTCCATGTAGGGCGTTAAAACATACTTTAATTTTTTCTGTGCAGAGTTTTGGTATAAAATTATCTTTTATGTCTAATTCAATAAAATTATGACCTAAGTAATTCAAAGCATTCTTACAGGACTCTGCAGTTAATAATGAAATCTTATTTTCACTATTTTCCCCTCCTTTAATAAGAGCAATTTTATTAGTCATTAACTGCTCCTTTCATACTTTTCTCTATACCAATTCGAATAATTTCCCATTGCAAATCAATGCCAGTTTTCTTGAGAACTTTGTTTCTAACTATTTCACCCAAAGCTTCGATATCACTTGCTTGCGCATTGCCTTTATTAATAAGAAAATTACAATGTTTTTCTGAAACTTTAGCATCTCCAAAAGAAAGACCTCTGCAACCAGACTCATCAATTAGTTTCCATGATTTGTTTTTGACT
>Ga0163108_10000737_pt1 | contig 24320 bp, 19 predicted proteins | sample Fk1155metaG_FD_109644 | JGI IMG/M metagenome (GOLD analysis project Ga0163108, IMG submission 109644) | Marine microbial communities from the Central Pacific Ocean - Fk160115 155m metaG | ecosystem: Environmental > Aquatic > Marine > Oceanic > Photic zone | place: The Central Pacific Ocean...
AACGAGCAGAACGAGCAGGACGAGCAGGACGAGCAGGACGAGCAGGACGAGCAGGACGAGCAGAACTCCCAAGAACAGCAAGGCACCTCAAAAGAAGATCAGAAAGTAAACCCTAAAACGGGCTATTCAAAGGAAGAAGCGCAGCGCCAACTCGAAGCTTTGGCAAACGAACAGATGCTACGAGCACTTCCCAGAAGATCAAAGGCTCGATTCTCGAAGGACTGGTGAAATCAAAATTACAGAGCCTTGGATTTTTCCTATTAACCTTGACTCCAGTGGTAGCCAAGGCACAAGTAAATCTTCACATAGGTATAGAGCCTGGGAACATCATACGTGAAGGGTCTACGGCAAAGATTTCAGTTAGTGCAGCTGGAAAAATTAGCTCTGAAGAACCTCAACTTAAAATTGAAGGAGGAAATCTAACCGTCCGAAACATTGGTAAAGGATTTGAGTTTATGCGGAGCAATCAAGGAGTGACTAGGGTAACCACATACTCTTTCGAAGTGCGCGGTGACGCAGGAAAATATAACATCAAAGGGATATTTAAGGCCACAGACGGAACTCTTTACGAAACAGAAACCGCAAAACTACAGATCCGAAAAAAGACGACCCAAGAAAAAGCACTGAGCCCAGAAATCGTAGTAAAAGCTGCTAACGGATCTCCTTTCGTGGGCGAATCCGTTTTTGCAGAAATAACTATACTTCTCCAGCCAAATACACAAATCTACTCCGAAAGAAACAACATCGTTAAACTTTCAGGAGATGGTATCCGAGCCGTTTATCTCGCAGGCCCCAAAGAAGCGGCCCCAGTTAAGGGGAAAAGGGCGATCCGGTTCCTATATCAAATATCTCCACTAAAGTCTGGCAACCTCAGCCTTACAGCATCATTTAAACCTCTCATCCAATTACCCAGCACTACAGGCAGAAGGCGTGTAGATGAGCGATTCGATCTAAAATCAAAACCTGTCAGTATTGTATCTAGACCATTACCTACAGAGGGGCGACCAGCGGATTTTTCAGGAGCGATTGGAAATTTTGCACTTAACCTTCAAGCTGACCCCTTATCCGTGAAGACTGGAGAACCTATCGCAATGCGCTTCACTGTGACTGGGAATGGCAGCTTTGAATTCCTTGAATCTCCCAAGCCCACCTCAACTTCCGGATGGAAATTTTACGAGCCTACTAAACTGGACCTGCAGCGGGGCGAACCCGGTAAACCTTCACAGCTGATCTTCTCACAAAACATAGTTCCCGAACAAAAACAAAACCAACTCCCAACATTCCGCCTCACGGTATTCGATTCAAAAAAAGAACAGTACATGACTCTCATAACTGACAAAATTCCGCTAAAAGTTGAAGAAGTCGCAACCAATTCAGGATTCACAAAAAAACAAAATCCATCAGGTTTAGAGTCATCAAACATTATTACTGCCCCACCAGAATCAGTACTGTCTGATATTTTAATGATGGGAAACACCATAACACCTCAATGGTCCATTGCCTCAACTCCTGCATGGAGAAACTCAACCTTCTGGTCAATTAATCTAGTCTCCATTATTGTGTTACTTATAGCCACCATGTGGCTGCGCCTCCACCAAAATAAGACACAGGCAAACGGAAAAATAAGCGCTAAAGAAGCTCTAGAAACATTAAAGAAAAATAACTCATCAGGTACTGAATTTGATCTCACAGCATATGACTGCCTCAGAAGAATAACATCTGAAAGCAAGATCAATGAATTAAGCCCACTACTATCTGAGGTGGAGAATAGATATGATCACATCAAATTTAGCGGCAATGCAGACAAGCTCACGGAACAGATAACCGAAACCGAACGCTCTCAGATCATTGAAGAATTAACTCAATTAGCTAAAGAATGTGCAGGATAGGTATAGTCTTCATTATTATCTTGCTATACTCATCGGCAAATCAATCCATTGCGGACCTTGCCAATTCCGAAGATGGTTTCACCAGAGGCACTGAATTTCTTAACCAAGGCAAATACGAAAAAGCACTTCAGAATTTCACTTCGTTCATTAATAAAGAACAGTTTGCGCCTGAACTGTTCCTTCAAATGGGCAATGCTCATTATAGACTCCAGGACATTGGATCAGCCGCTCTCTCTTACCGAAGAGCCCTCTTACTCAAATCAAGTCTACTCGAAGCTAGGCAGAACCTCACCCTCATCAAGGACAAGGTCGGATTTATTGATACAGAGCCACTAGATTCTCATCAGATCTTGATCTCATTCAATGAGTCATTCATCACTACTCTCCTCGCATTTAGTCTTTGGCTAATTGGAATCGGAATTGCTCTTATTATTCTGAAAAAACAACGCAAAAAATCTACTCTTACTTTACTTTTCATTGGCACACTATGCGCAATCTTCTCTGTTATTCTTTCAAGATCCAAGGACTCATCCAGACCGGACACTCGAACCAATATCGTTACAAAAGCCAACACTTCGGCGCTAACTTCACCAGCTCAATCTTCTTCAGTAATCATAACATTGCCTCCCGGGAGCAGTGTCATTCTTATCTCAAAAAGGGATGCCTGGTCTTACGTGAAGCTGCCCAAAGAACTCCACGGTTGGGTCAGAACAGAATCTCTCGAACCTCTCTGGCCTTATGACCCTGAGTTCTCAGATTGAAGTTTGGCTATTTGCGCCGATTTACTAGCCTTAATACTTGTCCCGTAATACGGATCAGCATCTACCATTTTGAGATATTTTAATACACCACCGGCAATTCCAGCGCTCATCTTCTCCCTATAAGCACTACTGCTCAAATTAGAACATTCTTTGGCATTACTCAGGAACCCGCACTCAATAAGTATTGAAGGGCACGAAACCCACCTCGTCATAGCAAGCCTACTGTCCCTAATCCCTCTGTCCTTCGCTCCAGTCATAGAGCACAATAAATACTGGACATGTCCTGCCAAGAGTTTTCCACGATCATCAGAAAAAGAATCATTCTTGCCTAATTTGAAATATTGCCTCTGAGAAACCATCACAGAATCTGGCTTGGATTGAGCATAATAAATCTCAACGCCATGAGCCTCAGGGACCGTCGATGCATTATGATGTATACTAACAAACAATGCACCGGGGTACTCATTGGCTAGATTCGAGCGTTCGCTCAAATTAACTTTCAAGTCAGAGTCTCTAGTGAACTGCACATTGACTTGAGCTTTAGTTAATTTCATTCTAACAAGATTCGCGACTTGAAGGTTAAGTTCTTTTTCAAGCGCTCCTCCAGCCACAGTCCCCCCATCGGATCCTCCGTGCCCAGGATCAATAATGACCACAGGCCTCGTATCAATTACCCTGCCGCTATTAACTTTATTAATGTCTTTCTCTTTGTTCGGCTCAACCAAGCCCCATTGAGCTGCAATATTTGAAAAGATTTGAAGGTTAATATCCCCCCTGATGGCATCAAAAAGTACCCCAAGTAAAATAATCAAACCAATACCCGCTAAGAGAAAACGAGTCCTTGTTATCAAAAACTTTAATATTTTTAGCACAAACAGAAGCAATATTGCAAAAAAAACTCATATTTCCAGATATTTAACTTGTCTTAAGTAAGAAAAGTTTTTAAATTTAATAATGAAACTGGGTAAATTCCTAAGCTTAAGCAAAATCTTGTGTGCAGTTTTTTTTGTTTCTTTTGGCTCAATTAGCTGCAAATCCATCTCTAATAAAGGTGATAGCTCCAAATACAATAGCACTCAGCCTACGAAACGCTTTTCCTTAAATCCTTTTGGGTTCAAAAAAAGAATTGGTCAGGACGTTTTCCAAATGCGGAATGATCTCTCTCAAACCAACTCCAGAGTAAGCTCTCTCGAAGGTGAAGTTAAAACCATTCAGTCCAGCCCCGTATTCTCCTACCCTCTCCAGCAACAAGCTCAAACCCAAGGAAGCGAATCCTCATCAGCGCTGACCGGAAAACCTCACATTGTGACCGGGGGTGAAACACTCAGCAGCATATCCAGACAATACAAAATAGGCCTCGATCGACTTATCAGTGAAAACAAAATACTAGACCCAAATGCTCTACAGATAGGCCAGGAAATATTTATCCCAGCCCAAAAGGGGCAACCTGCAATACAAAGACAAGAGAAAGATACTGCACCAGTAAACCCAAATGCCGACCATCACATTGTTACAAGTGGTGACACGTTAAACAGAATCGCAAAGAGGTACGGAGTCTCTACAGATTCGATCGTCAGTGCAAATTCATTAGAAGACCCAAATAATATAACAATTGGACAGCGTATTACTCTTCCTGGAGAACCCGTTAACTCTTCCACTCCTACTGTTAATGTTCCTGATCAACAACTCCCAAAGGAAGAGTCAGTAGTCACTCAGGCCGATGATAATCCCGAGGAAATTGTAGCACCTGAAGGCCATGGATTCTATCAAGTTATCGATGGAGACACCCTCCAGTCCATCGCCATCTCTTTTGGCACAAATGCTGATGAATTAAGACGTCTCAATAAACTTTCGTCAGATAAAAATTCACTCCATATCGGGGATTACATCCTAGTTCCCGTTCCTGACGAGTCTTTGTACGAAAGTTAAATATTCGAACTGAGCGGGGCAGGCAATTCCCTACCTATTTCCTGGTTCCGGTATCCGAACCCTGGACCATTAATCGTGGACATATCCAAGACTCCTTCTCTCCTCCTGTAAATACCTGGATGAACACTCTCTTCTGGGAGTGATGCATCAGGATAGAACTGCATTCCATTACTCTCGACTCCCATAATAGTTCCTGCATGCGCAGCTAATAACACATGCGGAATCTGCGCAAGCATTGGGTTAGTAAGGTCTTGGACCATTAGCCCCATCCCATTTTCTTTGGCCCAGCAAAGACTTAATATTGCTCCAGTCAAAGTCTTGCATGTTTTTAAAGCAACGCCATTCCACCCCAGAGACATACCCAATTTAACGTATGTCCAATCATGAGCACTCTCGTCTAAATAGAGTGGCTTGCGATCAGCAACACTATGCACATCAATCTGATTATCCTTGAGCTCGTATGGAAATGGTTGTTCAACATAAAGAATTTTCTCAAATGTTTCAGGGCAATCGGCAGCGATCGAATCTAGCACTGAGTTAACATATTCAGGATCGTTAACCGTGCAGTTAAAGTCAGCACTGAGGCATTGGACCCCTTCCTGCAAAGCCATATCACCGATCTTTTTCATTCTCTCAAAATCCCAATCCCAGTCCGTTCCCCTCAATTTAACCTTGAGGCACTTCAATCCATCCCTCCTGATCCAATCTCGTAAAAGGACCGGATACCCATCCTCTGGCTCATTACCTTTTAACTCATCTGCATCTATAGGATCTAAACCGCCAACTAAATGCCAAACTGGGATCTTTTGTGCAGGCTTCACAAAATAATCAGACGGGTATTTTCCTTTGAAGGAAGGCTCGGAATCTAGGTGCTCGCTAAGGTCCTTATTTAATAGATCCGCACCGAAAAGCTCAAAGACTGGCCTCGAGTATAGCTTTCCATAAGCATCGTATGAAGCCAGATCAAATGCGGAAAACGCAACTAATGCCGCCAGATGCGGCAACTCTTCTTGTTCAGGATACATCTCATTATGCAACCTTCTAAGATCTTCGAGTGACTCAGATATAAATCTTGCACAGATTTCAAACGGATGCCCCACTTCATTGAATTCAACAAAAGATCGAACAATAGAAACAGTAAAATCAATTAGCCGTGACTCTCTTTGTTCGTAATCTAGAGATGAGGGCCACACCCAAGCAACACTGAGAGGAGTTTCACCCCACCCCTCCACAACTGTCCCATCCTTAGCTTCCGAAAGAACTTTAACTCTTGCACATTTTACTGATGTGAGTGTCTGATTCCCAAACTTAAGAGGAATGCGTAAATCGACAGGTAAAATGTAAAGCTCCGCTCCTAATATCTTCACTGCTTATTTTCCGTAGTCTTCCCCTTATCTCTTAAACTAAAAAGGTACTTTTATTCATCCTATGAGGCATCATCAACATCATCCGATTGACCCTGGGGCTCAGAATCATGACTCCCCAAGAAAACTGCAAACCATTTAAATTCATCGGAGTCATTAAGTGTCACTTTGAGCAACATTGTGAGAGGGACAGCGAGAAACATTCCTGTAATACCCCATAACCAACCCCAAAACACAACTGAGAGTACGATAACAGCAGTAGAAACACCAAATCTTTTACCAAGTAACATCGGTTCAACAAAGTTCCCCAATATCATATTAATTATCAAAAACCCGATAAGCACAGTCAAAGCAACCCCAGGGCTCTTATCCACTAACGCAAGGAGTGTCGGAGGAATACTGGCAATTATTGAACCTATTGCTGGAATGTAATTGAAAATAAAAGCAACCATTCCCCACAACAGAGCAAACTCGAGCCCGAGCCAGCCCGTCACAGCTGCGGCAAGAATTCCAGTCATAAAACTAATAAGTGTTTTTATCCCAAGGTACTTTTGAACATCCTTTGCTGTTGCTGTAAATGCAGCGAGGTCAGGCCCATTGGCCCTACGAATAGCTATGAGTTTTCTTGAAAATCCACCAGCTTCACTCAAGAAGAAAATCATAAGTATTACTACGAAAGTAAAGTCTTTCAAAAATCCTGCCGCTCCACCAATGAAGTCAAAGACTGCTGACTGTATTGTAGAAATGACATCCTGAGCATCTATCGTCATCTCGTAATCGAGAGTTTCCTCAACCCATTCCTGAAACTCAATCACCTTTTTGGTGAGACCTTCATTATATGCATCAAAATTGTTTTGAAACTCTGTTACCATGTTGAGCCCAATGAAAACGACTGGGCTAAGTACTCCAAGACCAACAATGACTGTGAGGAAAACTGCAGGGAATCGAGGAATTCCTATTGAACGAAGCCAACGTAGAATTGGCAAACTGATTACAGAAAGAAAGAACGCCAGGACTATTGGCACCAAAAGATCTGCAGCGAGCTTCAATCCTCCTACGACAACCACGATACACCCCAGAGCCAACAAAAATTTGGTTCCTCTATTAACTGGGGTTTTAAACTCGGCAGGCACATTGTTATTTTTCCATCTATAAGGGCTTTGCTCAACGAGATTTTTTAGTTCATTATTATCTGAAAAACCTTGATTTAATCATAATTGCAGCTCTTAAATCAGTATTAGCACAATAGATAAAGCTCATTTAAATTATGACATCATGGCATCTGACCTTGGATTAAACAGTGAACTTCTGACGAGCCTCTTTACTCCCCCTGAAGAGCCTGAAGAGTGGCTACAGTACGCATTAAACGAAGAACAAGTCATTCAATTCAAAGAGCTCGGATATTTACATGGGATACAAGCCCTCAACTCAGGCCAGATCAATGCTCTAAGTAAAGAGCTTCAGGAAATGGTCGATCCTGAACATGAAGGAAATGAATTTTTCTACGAATACCACAGCAACGAATCAGAAGACCCTGAAACTGCAATCTTCCATGCACTAGGAGCCTGGCGCGTTCGACCAGCTTTCCATGACGTTCTCTGGAACCCTGCATTCACGATGGCCGCTTACCAGCTCCTCGGTGCAAACTTTAGATTATTTCATGATCAACTCTTCAGTAAACCTGCCAAGCATGGAGGAGTTGTCGCTTGGCATCAGGACTTTTCTTATTGGACATGGACCGAACCAATGAGTCATTTAACTTGCTGGATAGGGCTTGATGATGTGGACAAAGAAAATGGCTGTATGTATTACATACCAAACAGTCATCGTTGGGGACTACTTGAAAAGGAAAGCCTCACTGGGGACATGGATGCGATAAGAGAAAAACTGACCGAAGCACAAGTAGCGGACTTTGAAAAAAAAGTTCCCGTCGAAATGAAAGCAGGAGAAGCAAGCTTTCACCATCCTCTCCTCATGCATGGGTCTTACGAAAACAATTCTGAGAGAGGCCGCAGAGCAACCCTCATTAACGTCTTTTCGGACGGAGTCGTTTCTAACCGGGAAGATGACGGCAGTAATGCTCCAGGAGCTGACAACTATCCCAGGATCACTAAAGGAGAGAAAATGGAAGGCACGTACTACCCTCTACTGATGAAAGCTCAGGAATCACTTGGTGAACTTATTGATAAAGTACCCACGATTGATTCAGTTTAAGCACATTAGAGCAGATATCGATTACTCTCTAGACCAGTCACTCCCGGCTCAACAACAAAGACTCTACCCGCTAACGGTTCTTCCTCTTCATTAATCTCAACCCTCGCCGAAGTGACAAATAGCTGACTAAGGTCATTACCGCCAAAGGCGCAAGAAGTGATCTTCGAAACCGGAAAATCGATCTTCCCTTCAATCTTTCCAGAACCGGGATCAATGCAGAGCACTTTAGAGCCTCCCCAAAAAGCAATCCATAAACGACCTTCCGAATCGGTCGTCATGCCATCAGGAAAGCCATCGTCCTCCGTAAATTTGATCAACTCTCTCTTGTCTTCAATTTGACCTGAGCTCAGGTCAAAATCGAAAGCACAAACGCAGCGGGTAGGACTATCAATATAATAGAGTTCCTCATTATTCGTTGACCACGCAATCCCATTAGAGACCGTCACTCCTGCATGGGCAGGCTCAAGGCTACTTTCTGTTGAACAGCAGTAGAGCGTCCCCAGAGGATCCCTCTCCTCTCTGTCCATGGTGCCTACCCAGAGCCTTCCTTTCTCATCACACTTCCCATCGTTGAATCGCAATCGAGGAATCGGATCTGCCTCGACCAGACTCTGAAAAGACCAGTCCGAACGGTTAATAGAAAAGATACCATTATCAATTGCTGCGACTAGAGTCTCATCATCAGCGAGAACAACGCACCCGGGATTCCCTGAAACGTCTCTGTCCATTGTTACTTCATTTTCAAAGTCATGCTCCAGTATCTTTTTACCTAGAATATCAACCCAAAGGAGCCTCTCAGTAACTGAGTCCCAAAAAGGGCCTTCACCAAGATGACTAGAAACATTTCCGACCAATTCCATATTTACTTACCTTTTGTGAACCTACTGGAGCCAGGCCGCTTTTCCGGAAACATGAGCCAAGACAGCAGCGGCCCCAATCGCAATGACCATGACAATTATCGCAAAAATATAACTGGCCGACTCTTCTTCTTGCTGACTTTCCTCCTCAAAATCTTGGGACTCTCGAAGCAAAGACACATCAAGAATCTCTTCATCAGGTTCGTTAGATCCTATTTGCCTTGCGATAGGATTAGCATCTTCATCCGCCAGTTGTTTCTTATTCCTAGAATAACCAAGGGCTGAAGCGATAGGACTGATCACAGGATCATCATCTACTCCTTCTTCCTCTCCATCGCTCATTTTATTTACTCTAGCTCAATGCTTGCCGGAGGCTTTGTGGAAATGTCATAGAAGACTCTATTGATCCCGGCAACACTATTAAGTATTTCATTCGATATTTTTCGTAAAAGATCCGGAGGAAGCTCAACCCAGTCCGCCGTCATCGCATCTTCACTGATCACCGCTCTCAGAGCCACTGACCATTCGTAAGAACGCTCATCTCCCTTTACTCCTACAGTCTTGATTGGAAGGAGGCCGCAATATGCCTGCCAAACCTTGTCGTACCAGCCACTCTCCTTCAAATGCCTCATGAAAATGGCATCCCCTTCTCTTACAATTTTAAGCTTTTCTTCTGTCACTTCACCAGGGACTCTGACTCCTAATCCCGGACCAGGGAAAGGATGCCTATATAGAATTTCCCGTGGAATACCAAAACTCTCACCCAATGCTCTGACCTCATCCTTAAAAAGTTCTGCTAACGGCTCAATGACTTTACCTTCGGCCTGCAAATCCAAAATTTTCTGTACTCGGTTATGATGTGTCTTAATCGTAGATGCAATTGATCCACTCGTCGCACTTTCTATTACATCGGGGTAAAGTGTGCCTTGAGCTAAGAGCTCTACATTGTCCGCAGCACCAAAGAACACATCGACAAAAAGATCCCCAATGCGGCGACGCTTTTCCTCTGGCTCATCAACACCGTTAATGGCCTCAAGAAATCTTTCTGACGCATCAACGACTTCGATGTCTATTCCTAACTCCTCAAACTGTGAGACTACTTCTGGAGTCTCATCCTTTCTCATTAAACCATTATCCACATAAATGGCGCGGAGCTTAGTCCCAGCCTCATTCAATAAAACTGCTAATACTGTAGAATCGACTCCTCCCGAGACTCCGCAAACCACTTCCCTTCCTGCCACTTCGTCTCTGACCTGTTCTATCAAATGGTCCCTGAAAGCTTCAATTTTAAATCCAGGATCATCGTCAACCATCTCAAGAAAATTCTCGAGGACCGAGCGGCCCTCATGGCTATGTGTCACTTCAGGGTGGAACTGTATACCATAGAACTTATCAGACAATTGAATCGCTACCGGCACATCGTCCTCATTCCTTCCAATGATTTTAGCCCCATCAGGCAATTGGGTACATGTGTCGGAATGACTCATCCATATCTGGGAAGACTCACTGAGCCCCTTAAATAAATCAGATCCATTTTCAGGGCTCAAAGTCGCTGGCCCATATTCCCTAGTGGTCCCGGGCTCGACAGTGCCTCCGTGCTTCTTATTGAGCAATTGCATTCCATAGCAAATACCGAGGACCGGAACATCTAACTGCTTCAAGTAATCTAGATCAACGTCCGGAGCATCAGGGTCTGATACACTGTTGGGCCCGCCTGAAAGAATTATACCCTTAGGTGTGGGATGATCTTTTAATTGGTCAGGATTATATAGCCTCGCATAGTATCCCAACTCTCTGAGCCGCCGCACTATTAACTGAGTGTACTGAGACCCAAAGTCAACGACGATGATCTGGGGAAGGACTTCCATAATAAAACTAAATAAATTCGCAGGACTCGGACAAATTAGTCCATTGATTGATAATTGATTGGCTCTTCGGTAACAACAATGTCATGCGGATGACTTTCCTTCAAGCCTCCAGAAGTAATTCTCGTAAACTCAGCCTTTTCTCTGAGTTCCTGCAGACTGGATGCCCCGACATAGCCCATTCCCGAACGTAATCCTCCAACTAACTGAAAGATCATATCTGCTAATCTTCCACGATAAGGAACCCTAGCTTCGACACCTTCGGCCACTAATTTACCTGAAGCATTTTGCCCATACCTGTCACTGGAACCTTTCCTCATCGCTTTGACTGATCCCATTCCTCTGTACTCTTTAAATGTTCTGCCCTGCCAATTGACCATTGAACCAGGAGATTCTCGAGTCCCGGCTAATAATGAGCCCAGCATGACAAGATCGGCCCCCGCAGCGAGTGCCTTCACGATGTCGCCAGAATAACGAATTCCGCCATCAGCTATGACGGTGACTCCCTCTGGCCTACACACTTCAGCTACATTTTTTACTGCTGTGAATTGCGGCATACCGACTCCGGATATGACTCTCGTTGTGCAGATGGATCCAGGCCCTACTCCAACTTTAACTGCACTTACTCCGGCACTGACTAAATCATGAGCCCCTTCAGCGGTGACCACGTTCCCAGCGACTACGGGCGTCTCAGGGTGACTACTTACAAGACCTGCAATCACCTCTAGGACTCTCGTCGTATGGCCAGTGGCCGCATCAATGAATAACGCATCAGCTCCTGACTCAACCATTGCACTGGCCCTTTCCTTCGAATCACCTCCAACACCAATCGCGGCTCCGACACGGAGCTGTCCGTTCTCATCCTTTGAAGCATTTGTATAACGCTGGCGAATCTCAATATCCTTAGTCGTAATCATACCGGCTAACTTTCCTTCAGCATCAACTAGCGGAAGCTTCTCTAGACGATTCTTGTATAGAGTTTGCCTCACTTCTTCCTGCGAGACATCTTTAGGAGCAGAGATTAGCCTTTCTTTAGGGGTCATCATCTCGCTGACACAGGTAGATTCATCTTCCACATACCAAATGTCACGATTCGTGACCATTCCGACCAATGTTCCGTCCGCATCGATTACAGGAAATCCTGAAACTCCATGCTCATTCATTACTTCATGTAACTGGCCTAAAGTTGTGTCCTCAGTTACAGTTATTGGCTTATGAATTACCGTGTTTTCTGATCTTTTTACTTTTTTTACATAAGAAGACTGCTCCTCTATAGGACAATTCCTATGAATGACGCCCATTCCTCCCTCTCGGGCCAATGCAATCGCCAATTCCGCTTCAGTGACCGTATCCATCGCCGAAGACAGTATGGGAATATTCACACTGATTGAATTAGTCAGTAATGACTGAATATTTGATTCAGAAGGCAAAATAGAGCTCTTCTTAGGCACAAGAAGAACATCATCGAAACTGAGACCTAAAGAAAACTCCTCTGCCATGCACAATAATGTGTGCAGAACAAAAACAAGCAAGTAAATACTGAGACTAAATTTCTCGTTTTTAACAATGCCTTATCAATTTAAAACCTCTATACACGCTCTAAGGCATAAGAAGCTGCTCCTATAGCCACAGCAAGATCTCCAGTCTTAGCAACACGAAAATCCACTGCATCAGCGAGCGGCTCAGATCCATATTTATGAACAACCTCCTTCAGACCTTCGAGATAAAGTTCGGGCATTTTTTCGGCTAGGCCTCCTCCCAGAACGACAACTTCAGGAGCTAATAACTCAACGACACTTGTTACTCCAACGCCTAAATAATAAATGCTCCTCTTAATAATTTTAAGAACTCTCTCTTCTCCTGCATCAATGGACTTTTTAATGGTCCCGCTTTTAATTTTTCTTATATCAGTCCCGGCAATCTCCATGATTGAATCTGCATTACCTCTCGAAGCTTCGATGACACAAGAAGACGCGATCCCGAGTCTTCCACAAAGGGTTTCAAGCGCGACCGGTTCATGGAGTTCTCCTTCCAGAGTTGATCCAATCATCCTGTATTTACCAAATTCCATGCATGAAGCAGTTTTTCCTCTTAGGATTTTTCCATCATAGACAAATCCTCCTCCTACACCAGTGCCTGGAAAAACACCAAAGACAGAATGAGCTCCTTGAGCAGCCCCCAAGTAATACTCACCGTACGTCCCGGCATCCACATCATTTAAAACGACCACTTCCGCTTCAAGTTTTTTAGATAAATAACGCCCAATATCAACATTTTCCCAACCAAGATTAGATGCCTCTCGGAGTACCCCACTACTGAAATCAACGACACCAGGACACCCAATACCGCAAGCAATCACATCATCCTTATCTATATGAGCTGATTCGAGAGCGGTATTTACTGTATTTAAGATTCTCTTCAAGCCTTCCTTCGATCCTTTATGGCCTTCCGTTGGAACGCGCTCTGATCCCAGCACGTTAAAGTTCTTATCAAAAATCACCGCCATGATTTTTGTGCCTCCCAAATCTATTCCCACTGAAATCTTTTTAGCCATCTAAGAGGATCGTACTCAGGACATTAAATCGCCTCATCCATTTTCTTTTTTGGTTTGTGAGGAGCAAAAGATGCATCTTTCAACAATGCGATTTTACCTGCCCTCTTAACTGACTGGCCATGGAAATAGCTCTGCGCACGAAATCGTTTTTCTCCTTTTGCAAAATCACGCAAGACATAAGTCCCATCAGATTCAAGCTCGTAGGAATGGGAATTGTCCCTGAAACTTCCCTCAAGTATTTCTAATACTCTTTTTTTCGAACTCGAATCCTTAATTTCAACCATCGATTCGACTCGCCGATCAAAGCTGCGCTCCATCAAATCAGCACTCGAAATAAAAACTCTAGCCTTACCCCCATTATAAAAAGAAAGAATACGAGAATGCTCCAGATAACGATCCACGGTACTCATCACCTTTATATTTTTACTAATCTTCTTAAGGCCAGGTTGAAGACAACATATACCACGAACGTTAAGCCTAATTTTAACTCCAGCATATGACGCCTCGTACAGGGATTTAATTATAGAAACATCCTGTAAATTATTAACCTTAATATCAATGCTTGCCTCTTTACCTTGCTCTGCGTTTCTTGTCTCCACTTCAATTAACTCAATGAATTTTTTTCTGAGGTGAAATGGAGCCACTATAAGATTTTTCATTCCTTTGAGCTTGGACCCGCCCGTAAGCGCATTAAATAACGCTGCCGCTTCGTACCCATATTTCCGCCTCGACGTCATGTAACTAATGTCAGTATAGAGTCCGGCAGTCACTTCATTGTAGTTGCCCGTGCCAAAATGAGTGTAGCGTTTCAGCTCCTTATTTTCATTCCTAACAATTAGGGTAATCTTGCAATGTGTTTTGTACCCCTTGACTCCATAAATTATTTGAACGCCAGCCTTTTCCAGTTCCTCAGCCCTTTCCAGGTTTCGGGCCTCATCAAATCGAGCCTTAAGCTCAACTACGACAGTGACCTGCTTACCATTCTCAGCTGCTCTAATCAGGGCACTAATGACTCGGCTATTATTAGCCGTCCTGTACAAAGTTTGTTTAATAGCCAAGACCTTAGGGTCTTTCGCCGATTGCTCAACAAGAGCAATGACAGGCTCGAAACTTTCATACGGGTGATGCAAAAGAATGTCATTCTCAGAAATGCTCTTAAATATATTTTTTCCGGGACTCCATTTTCTATTCAACATCGGCGCCCACTGTTCCGTTTGTAGATTTCCAAAACCCTTCACTGTAGCAATTTCAATGAAATCACCCAAACCGAATGGTGCCCTCGTTGTATAAATTTGATTTGTCTCAGCCCCAAATAAATTTCTAAGCTTTCCAGATAGGAATCTTGGAAACTCAGGCCCCACATCGAGTCTCACACATTTGCTATGCTTCCTCTCTGCAAGCACATCAACCATTTCTCTAGCCAGATCATGTGCCCCCTCCTCTTCAAGTGAAATGTCTGCATTGCGTGTAACACGAAAGAGACCGCTGCTATTTACCACCTCATCAGGAAAGACCTGCCCCACAAAATTAGCTATTACATCTTCAAGTAGGATAAATTTGCTCTCATCGGAATCTGGGAGCCAAATGAAGCGAGAAACGTTACCTGGAATCGGAACCAAAACGTGTCTCGCGTCCGCTCCTTCTGACTTTCCAATCTCACAAAAAAGTGAAATACAAAGGCTCGGCAAAGCACTAGATTCACGGATCTTATCATTTGCTATGACCGGCGTCAGAAGAGGCATGACCCTCTCAGTAAAGAACTTAGCAACGTGGTCCATCTGCGCAGCCGTTAATTGATCGACTGATACTCTGCGTATGCCCTCTTCATTTAGCTCAGGAAGCAACTCCTCATAGAAGCATTGCTCAATTTCATTGAGCATAATATCAACCCTCTGCCTCACTAGTAACAATTGTTTACTCGGCGATAAACCTGCCGGGTCAGGCTTTCTCTTTCGTGCCGAACGGAGCATTTCAAGGCCTCCGACCCTGACCATAAAAAACTCATCGAGGTTCGAAGAAGTAATAGACAAGAACTTTAATCGCTCCAACAAGGGAAGCTCTTGCCTTCTTGCTTCATTAAGAACGCGCTGATTAAACTCGAGCCAGCTAAGCTCTCTATTTATGTAGGGAATCTCCATCAAATAAACGGGCATTGATTTTCGCACAGTTGTTGCACTTCCGGAAATCTTAATTCACAAAAAAATAGATGTTTGAACTCTTAATTTATCTCGTTTCAGGCTCAAACGTCTAAATATTACATTGAGCCTCTAAATAATTTATAAATATGAACATCTTTATCGCGTTAAACTTTCGCTTCTGATTCAACCCCCAAATATCAATGATATTAAGTAACGTTTGTGAAACATGGATTTGCTAAGCCTTCAGAAAATGCGCAGAGAAAATATTTACACTTGCGATTAACTTTAATTAAATAGATTACGTGCACTTAGAACTTAAAAAAACACAAATCAATAATTCAGTTCAATCGCATCAAACAACATATGTATACATTTAAGATTAACCTATTTGCACCTTCCCTAATCACTACAATAACCTTCCTCCTCAGTTCAATTTCATTAATCGCCGGAGAATCCTCTTCGTCCTCTGAGAATAGCAATTCAAATTCATTGGAAGATCTCTGGGAAATACCTCACATCTACTCTAATTTAGACACTTTCCTGATCAGCGATTTGAAACTCATTGGCCGATACCAATGGCAATACGCGGACGTCAATTCTAATCAAGGAGATTGGAGCGATTCTGAAAGCCGTCGAATTCGTCTAGGGACGGAGGCAAAAATATTTGGAGGTGACTGGAAACTGAAAGGTGAAATCAATGTAAATGATGACTTTTCACCAATATATGAAAATCTTTATGCTGCATACATTAAGTATCAGGGAAATGATGCATTAAATGTAACTGTAGGTAGACAGAAAGCACCCTGGTCCTATGAATGGTCAACTTCTTCCAAGAAAATTCTAACCTTCGAACGTTCGTTATTGGTCAATCAGTTAGGCCCGAAAACAGCCACCGGAATCAGCGCCAGCGGCACCATCGAAAACTGGAGCTACATTCTCGGAATCTACAATGGCAATATCAATGAAGAATTTGGTGATTTTGATAATTCCGGAGAATTTGCATTGGCCAGCATCGGTTACGATTATACAAAAGGTTCTGATTTTGATAAAGCGGCTTGGAGACTTGATTTACTCCATAACAGAGATGAAACAAACAATGCCGCTAAGCCCTATAAAAACTCAATTTCTTTAAACCATACTCTTAGCCAAGGAGCAATCACACTCAACACTGATTTAATACATGCTGGCGGCTACAGCGATGACGTTTATGGCATCGTCCTCCTCCCCACATACGATATCAGTAACAAGGTACAATTAGTCGCTCGATACACATATGCCAGTAGCGATGGAGATGGTCTCCGTGCGCAAAAACGTTACGAAAGAAAAGCCAGCCTCACTGATAGCGGATATGGTGAAGACTACCAATCCTATTACTTAGGCCTTAACTACTACATTAATGACCACAAACTCAAGCTAATGACCGGCATTGAATATGCTGATCTGGATGGGGGCAATGATGGCGGAGAATACAGTGGGTGGACATTATTCTCAGGCCTGAGACTTTACTTCTAATAAAAACGATTGAGAACGCCTAATTCTCAATCAATTCAACCAAAGAAAGAGTCAGCAACAGTTTGCTGGCTCTTTTTTGTTAAAAAAGAATCAACCTGCTAAATGGAGAAATCCATTTCAGTTCCATTACAAATGTGACGATTCCGTCACATTTGTAATGTTGCGCCAATATTCAGGTGGGAATAAATGATAAAACAGAAAACATTCATCAATTAAAGATTATCATATAGCATATGACCTTTTTTATTATTCTTGGCAGCCTCGGAATATTTCTATTCGGCATGAAAACCCTCAGCGAAGGGATCCAAAAAACAGCTGGAGAAAAAATGCGCCAAGTAATGGCAACGATGACACATAACCGTGTCGCAGGTGTCGGGACAGGATTCCTAACGACCTGTTTACTTCAATCCTCTTCAGCAACTACAGTCATTGTTGTTAGCTTTGTTAATGCCGGACTATTGACTCTAGTTGAATCGATTGGCGTAATTATGGGTGCCAATCTCGGCACAACACTAACGGCTTGGATCATAGCTATCGTTGGAAAATTCAGTCTCGCTAAAATTGCATTACCGATCATAGGCATTGGAACTCCTCTCATCTTCATCGGCAAAGGCAAATGGAAGAGCATGGGGGAAATTTTAATAGGCTTTGGTCTCCTCTTCTACGGACTAGGCGCTCTTAAGGATGCAGTGCCAGACGTCAGAAGCATGCTTGCTAGCACCGAGCCCGAAATAGTTCAAAAAGCTGAGAGCTGGAGAGCTTTCATAGAAAATATCAGCGGCAAAGGATACCTTTCAATACTAATGTTCCTAGCCCTTGGTGTTTTACTAACAATTGCCGTTCAGTCATCATCAGCTGCGATGGCGATCACTGTCACGTTAGCATTAAATGGTTGGATTGGATTTCAGGAATCCTGCGCAATTGTGCTAGGCGAAAATATCGGCACAACCGTGACTGCATATCTCGCCTCATTGGGTGCCAACACAAATGCAAAACGCGCTGCTCGTGCTCATTTCACTTTCAACATCCTGGGTGTTATCTGGATGCTTGCAGCATTCTATGCCTTCATTCCTATGGTTGAGTCGATCGGCAACAGCTTCCCCGATTCTTTTCGCACCGAGAAGCATTCCACGCCAATAGGATTCAATCTGGCAATCTTCCATTCCACATTTAACTTCATAAACATTTGCCTTCTTATTGGGTTCGTCCCCTGGATTGCAAGGTTTGTCAAAAAATGGGTCAAGGATGATGAAAACGAATCAGATCCACGGCTCCATTTCATTACTCAAAACCTGATGAAGGTCGGAGAAATGAATCTTCCCGAAGTCCAAAACGCAGTCGAGGGCATGGCTGATATCACCCTCGAAATGTATGACGATTTTGAAAACATGTTTTCCGACACGAGCATTGACTTAACTCCAGCTGTCGAAAAGTCCAAGGACCTTGAAAACACCACTGACCAATGCATGGCTGACATTACGCAGTACCTTGTCCGCCTATCTTCATCCGAACTGAGCCACCGAAACGCAGATGAAGTGAGCTCAATGATACGAACAGTATCTGAGTTAGAAGAGGCCAGCGACTGCGTTCACCGGCTCGTCATGCTCACTGATCGAAGGAATCGTAAGGGTCACAGTCCATTCTCTGATGAAACCACATTAGAGCTTAAAAAGTTCACGCGTTTAGTGGGTGAATTTCTTACATTCACTCGCAACAACATAACACCTCCAATTTCTCTCAACATTCTTAAGGAAGCAGAAGAATTTGAATCTATTACTGATGAGATGCGACGCAGATTAAACAAATCATCCCTAACTAGGATGCAAGAAGACGGCGACCTCAAACGTGAAATGCTTCAAATTGATATCAATAATCAATTAGAAAAAATTGGAAATCACTGCCTCAACGTCATTCAAAGTACTACTGGCACAGTCGATTAATTGACCCAAGACAGCTCATTGAGATCGCCAAATTCTGCGCGATAAGAAGATTTAGTGATTTTTCTGCTGTTTACATGTGCTTCCTACGGTTTCAGGATGGTTGTTTAATCTTAATCATTGCGATAAATTAGCTGTTCCACAATTGTAACCATTAAATTATTTTATCTGAGCCTACGCACTGCAAAAATGTCAGATCATAGATATAATATTTTAATAGCAGAAGACGAGTCTGACATAAGGGACCTCATAAGTTTCAATTTAGAGCGGGAGCATATGGAAACATTACTCGCCAAAGATGGAGTTGAAGCTTTTGAAATCGCCAAACAAAAAAGCCCCGATCTGATCGTTCTGGATCTTATGCTTCCTAGAATGGATGGGGTTACGGTTTTTAAAGAACTTCGCCAAGACAGCAGGACCAGAGACATTCCAGTCATAATGTTAACCGCGAAAGCACAGCTAAATGACGTAATTAGCGGACTCGAAATGGGAGCCGATGATTATCTAACAAAACCTTTCAGCCCAAAAGAGCTAGTATTAAGGGTCAAAGCTCTTCTGAGAAGAATAAATACAACAACCGCTAACTCTACCATCTCTTCAGGAAAATTCCGATTAGACAAAAATACCCTTCATTGTTTTGTGTCAGGAGAGCAAGTAGACCTGACCCCAACTGAATTCAAATTACTACTCCTGATAGTTGAAAGAGAGGGAACTGTACAAAATCGTGAAGATTTATTGCGAGAAGTATGGGGGTACCGAGACACAGCAAATTCAAGGACCTTAGATACTCATATCAAGAGACTCCGAGAAAAGTTAGGTGATTTGTCACGCTGTATTGAAACTGTCCGCGGTGTCGGTTATCAATACAGGAACAACGCGTGACATTTTATTATATTCTATTAATTGTAGTTCTTTTCTTTATTCTCGTATTGCAGAGAAAAAAGAACCAGCGAAGAATTTCAAAATTAGCTCTGGCCCTCAAAAGCAACGACCGAAAGCTATTGACTGGTCACTCAGCTAAAGCCCATCGCTCTGCCTATCAACAACTCGAAAATCTAATCATTGATCAAATTTTCGAAGCTGAGACATTAGAAAAACGTGTAGAAAGAAGAGAAGATCTCATCGCCGCCGTTGTGAATGGCCTTGCTGATGCCGTGATCGTTTTTGATCAAGGACTAAAAATACGTTTCACAAATCCTAGTGCCTGCAACCTTTTCGGATGGGCTTCCCCCCCACTCGAGCTAGACGCCGCTGATCACATCAAAAACACAGAATTAATCAAATTAATACAAAAGTCGATCAACACTCAGCGCATAGAAACAATCGAGATCCAGCACCAAATCCCTAATGACTCAGAGCATTCAGTAAGGACTCTCGAAGTCGAAGTAGCACCACTGACCCTGACCGGAGCAAAATCAGTCACACGAGCAAGAGTAGTCCTAAGAGACGTCACTGACGCCAGAAATCTCGACTTAGTGAGGAAAGACTTTGTAGCCAATGCGTCTCACGAACTTCGCACCCCTCTCACAATCATTAACGGTTATCTGGAAAATTTAATTGATAGTGAAATTAGAGACAAAGTAAATTCTCTTAAGTTTCTAAATATAATGCAAAAGCATGGTCACCGCATAGCTCGAATCATCGAAGACATGCTTACCATATCCAAACTCGAATCACATTCAGATACTATACAGATAAAACCCTTTGATTTAAAGGCCTGCGCGGAAGAAGTTATCACCCGGTTGAATCCATTATTTGAGCAAAAACAAGCCGCCTCAGAGCTGAAACTTCCTGAAAACTCAATCATTAATGGTGATGTTTTTTACTGGGACCAGATCCTATTTAATCTCATTGAAAATGCTCTAAAGGAAAACGATGAACCCGATCTAAAGATCACAGTTTCATTGGACCGAGGGTCTAGCGAAGACACTATAACGGTAAAAGATGACGGAGTCGGCATACACTCGGATGCTATAGAATTTATTTTTAAGAGATTTTATAGAATCGATCAGAGTCATGGAGCCGAGAAAAAAGGCACAGGACTCGGTTTATCAATTGTGAAACGTGCCATCGAAGCTCATGAAGGACAGATTTCTGTAAGTAGCTCTCCCGGCATCGTTACAGCTTTCAAAATTACAATACCACTTAATACGACCAATGATTGACTCAGTTTGATCTTAATGAAAAAGATCAATTGCCGCCAAGTGCGAAAACTATAACACCTACTCCCAGCACAGCAGCCAACCCCAAAGCAAAAATTCTTGAAAAGCGATTCATTATAAAATTAAAGCTCCTATCGAAGGATCGTTGCATCTTCTTACGTCGCATCCATGACCGCTTTTCCTTAATGTGACGATCGTGCCAAGTCCTCTCTCCTCTCTTTAAGGAATTAGGGAAGCTCAGAACCTGAGACTCAACATTTAACTTGTAGGATTGAGAATTCGATACCTTACTCTCATCACAGAATGGACAATCGTGCTTCTTTTCTCCTTCCTCAATACTAATCGATAATTTCCCGCCGCATTGGTGACATTCCATTTCAAACCGACACGATTTGAGTAATTTTGAAAATTTGGAATGATCCCCTGAATGTACTGCCATATTAGGTCCTATTAATATTTAATATATCTTTACAATAAGTAATAATTTATCAATTATTGCAAATAATATATTCTTGGTAGTATTTGTCTTACCTAGCTAATGAGAACCATCAGTAATAATTTACTTTTATAGCGTAAAAAGTAATAAGCCAGCGTTATTAAAGCAAAATCAACTCACTGAATCACGTCAATGGCCTCTATCAGCAAACTCTTTTGCCAATTAAGTAAAATCTCACCAGCCTCTTGAGGTGAAGCGGCAACCCTTTCCAACGTGGCTCGTGAGGCAATGAGCGTCGAGTCAATATCGAGACCTTCACTGACGCGGTCCCTTAGATTCTTTAATTTATCAAATTTCTTTTCTGCTGCAGGGTCACGCTTTCCTCTGACTCTCTTCGGCCTTTGAGGAAAATCAGCTTGATCCAACTCTCTGACTGATTCTATGGCTTTATTAAATCTTTTGACTGGCTGAGGTGGAAACCTTGAAGGCAACTTAACTCCGACCCCTTCCTGAAGATCCTGTGAAAAACGTAACAGATCATGGTTCCCAATAATTTTAAAAGCGGGCCTATCTCTCCTCTCCGCTTCACCGTCCCTCCAAAACCAAAGGGCTCTTAAGAATGCCATTCCTTCCTGCTCAAGCTTCCCCCAACCCGAAATACGCCATACCTGATCCTCGTCCTTCTCTTTAATTACAGATGCTGACTCTTTTGCTGACTCGCACGACTCAATGAACCAATCCCAACGATCTAACTCCTTAAGACGCGATGTGAGAGTGTCCGCCATTTTTAATAAATATCTGACATCATTCACTGCATATTCGAGCATCTTTTTTGATAATGGTCGCTGCCCCCAATCAGCTTTTTGGGACGTTTTGGGAAGAACAACACCAAAGTGATCCTCTACCAAATTGACCAATCCGAATTTTTTGACACCTAAGAGCCTAGAGGCTGTCTGCGTGTCATAAACGACTTCAGGAACACTCCCATAAGTTCGTTTTAGCATGCGCATGTCAAAGTCGGCTCCGTGCAACCAAACTTCGGTCCGATTTATGAAATCAATGAGGATCGATAAATCATCAATGCTTAAGGGGTCGATAATAGCAAATTTATCTTCAACTGCAAACTGAATCAGACAAAGCTTCTCTTCATAACAATGCAAACTGTCAGCTTCAGTATCAATCGCGCAGCGTTCATAGCCAGAGCTTTCGATTTCCTTTATGAAACGAGTCAATGACTCTTCATCTTCTATATAGGCATAACTCCTATCCATTGAAGACTCTTTACCTTGAGGATCCATTCCTTACTGATCTAATACTTCCGTTACCTCAATCCTGTCAGCAATAACTCAGCATTAGATGCTGAATTTTGTATATGATCGATTAGAACTTCCATTGCCTCACCTCCAGGTCTCTGCGCCAGCTGTCGGCGAAGCATTCCTATCCTCTTAAATTCGTCAGGATGATAGAGAAGCTCATCTTTACGTGTTCCTGACTTTGGAATATTAATGGCCGGATAAATTCTCCTCTCAAGCAATTCACGATCGAGCTGAATCTCCATGTTTCCGCTGCCCTTGAATTCCTCAAAAATAACCTCATCTGCCCGGCTACCAGTATCAATTAGTGCAGTTGCCAGCATAGTAAGACTGCCCCCTTCTTCAGCGTTACGGGCAATACTGAATATTTTTCTAGCCTTAGGAAGGGCTCTCGTATCAAGGCCTCCTGAGCCTGTCCTTCCCTTACCTTGACCTTTTCCTCTGCGCCCCCTGCCTCTTCCCCCAGCAGAAATTAGGCCATTATAGCCTCGAGCCAGACGCGTTAAACTGTCCATTAGTATCACAGCGTCCTTACCCATTTCAGTGACTCTCTTTGCTCGTTCCGCTACCAATTCTGCGACTGACACATGCCTGTCAGGGCTTTCATCAAAAGTTGAACTATACACCTGAGCGCCTGGAACACTTTCCTCGAAGTCGGTGACCTCTTCGGGCCTCTCATCCAACAGCAATATTAACAATTCGACTTCTTTATGATTATCAACGATCGACTTGGCAATTTCCTTAAGAAGGATAGTCTTACCACCACGAGGAGGTGCTACTATAACACCTCTTTGGCCCTTCCCAAGAGGCGCTATCAGATCAACGACTCTGGGACTAACTGATAGACCATCAGAAGGCTCTAGTATTATTCTCTCACGTGGAGAAATCGCAGTCAGATTTTCAAATATGGTAGGTGCCTCCCAATTCTCAACTGGTATACCTTCAATTTTAATGACTTCATTGGTCGATAAGAATCTCTCTCTGTCCTTAGGAGCCCTGGCAATGACTGTTACCAAATTGCCGATTCTTAGATCATACTCTTTAATGAAATTCGAACCGATATAAATATCATCCGCATGTTTAGCAAAACTGAAGGAAGGCACACGAAGGAACCCGTAGCCATCTTTTGCAGTCTCTAAGAAACCATAAGCTCGAATCTTCGTTCCACGTTTACCCCAATGGCAGAGTATTTCAAATACGATATCATGCTTAGAGCGCATGCCTCCTACTCGCAATCCGAGTGAGGTTCCTAACTCATAAAGCTCAACCATTGAGCGATTTTGGAATTCAGCTAAATCAATCTCTTCTGGCGGCGGCGGCCCTGGCTCTGGCTCTGGCTCTGGCTCTGGCTCTGGCTCTGGCTCTGGCTCTGGCTCTGGCTCTGGCTCT
>Ga0163108_10000738_pt1 | contig 24310 bp, 23 predicted proteins | sample Fk1155metaG_FD_109644 | JGI IMG/M metagenome (GOLD analysis project Ga0163108, IMG submission 109644) | Marine microbial communities from the Central Pacific Ocean - Fk160115 155m metaG | ecosystem: Environmental > Aquatic > Marine > Oceanic > Photic zone | place: The Central Pacific Ocean...
AAATTTTTTGGCTAACACTTTTCTAAAAAAAGTACCATCTGAATCTGGATACCTTACAAAACCTTTTCCGATGGAATTATAAGATTTTACTGCCTTAGGACTTGGTCCTAATGCGGATTCATTCGCAGATAACTTTATTGGACTTCTTATGCTCTTAAACAAACTTAATCCAGCAACATATTTTTCTGCAATAATCTTTCTGGGTCTAGGCAATTTCATAATATTTTAGATGTCTTATATTAAAAGCGACTCAATTTGTATAATGGAAATAGGTTTATTTGAATAAATTGACATGTTTGTGGCGATTTAGTATATATGCCTAGCGCTGATTTAACTGAATTGCGAGCGCCAAGTAAATGCAGCTAAACAGGGTTTTTTGCCCAGTCTAGCTGGGCTTTTTTTTATATGAACAATAAACTAGAAAATATTAAAAAATTAAACGTATCAAAACCTCTTTTGCTAGACTGTAAGCAAACTGTTAAAGATTTTTCTTTGGCTTATGAGACTTATGGAAAATTAAATGAGTCCAAAGATAATGCTATTTTAGTTTTTCATGCTCTTACGGGTGATCAGTTTGTCAGTGGAGTAAATCCAGTAACAAAAAAAGAAGGTTGGTGGGTAACAGCTGTAGGGCCTGGTAAAGCCATCGATACAAACAAATATTTTGTAATTTGTGCAAATGTTATCGGTGGGTGTATGGGTTCTTGGGGTCCTAAAGAAATAGACAAAAAAACAAATGAGCCTTATGGATTAAATTTTCCAGTTATAACAATAAGGGATATGGTTAAAGCACAGGAGACTCTCTTGGATCACTTGGAGGTAGAAAAACTTCTTTGTGCTACAGGGGGCTCCATGGGTGGAATGCAGTCGCTTCAGTTTTGTGTAACATTTCCAAATAGAACTTTTTCTGCAGTCCCAATTGCTTGTGGTACGAGCCATAGCGCCCAGAATATTGCTCTTAATGAGTTAGCTAGACAGGCTATTATGGCAGATCCTGTTTGGGATAAAGGAAAATATTTAAAAAAAAATACTCAACCAAAAAATGGATTGGCTGTTGCAAGAATGGTGGGTCATATTAGTTATTTATCTGAAAAGGGAATGCAAGAAAAATTTGGCAGAAAGCTTCAAGAAAAAGCTGATTACGAATTCAGTTTTGATGCTGACTTTCAGGTTGAAAGTTATTTAAGACATCAGGGTTACGCATTTGTTGAAAGATTTGATGCAAATTCTGTTTTATACATTACTAGAGCAATGGATTATTTTGACCTGTCTAGACAGTTCAAGGGAGGGCTGGCTGAGGCTTTTAAAAATCAAAAAACAAAATTTTTAGTTATTTCCTTCTCTTCTGATTGGCTTTACACAACAAAAGAAAATAAAGATACTGTTATTGCTCTTAATGCCTCAGGGGCCGATGTTTCCTTCGCTGAAATCAAAACTGACAAAGGTCATGATTCTTTTTTAGTAAATGAACCAGAGTTTCTAAAAACTTTAAAAGGATTTATAGATTCAATGCATATAAAATTTAAAAATGAAAAAAGAATTTAAAGTAATTGCAGATTTGTTGCCTAAAAACGTAAGAGTACTAGACGTTGGTTGTGGAGATGGGTCTTTAATGAGTCTTCTAATTAAAGAAAAAAATATAGAAGCTCGTGGTTTAGAGCTTATAGAGGAAAATGTTAAAAAATGCATTTACAAAGGCCTTTCGGTTATAGAAGGTAATGCAGAAACAGAACTTCATCAATTTCCAAGTCAATCTTTTGATTTTGTTGTTTTGAGTCAAACACTTCAAGCATTTTATAATCCAGAAAAAGTTTTAAAGGATTTGTTAAGAATTGGAAAATCAGTAATTATATCAATACCTAATTTTGGATATTGGAAAGTTAGAACAAGTTTATTGTTTTTTGGAAAAATGCCAGTGACAAAAACTTTGCCAAATACATGGTATAATACTCCTAATCTTCACATGTGCACGATTAAAGATCTGTTTCACTTTTGTTTGGAAAAAAATATTAAAATTAATAAAGTGATAGGGGTTAATGAAGATAAAACCTCTGAAATTAAAAAAAATAATCTTGAGATAAAAAATCTATTTTCTAAACTTGGAATATTTTTGCTGAGCTAAATGTTAGAAGTTACAATTATTAAGTGCCTATCAGATAACTATAGCTATCTAATTAGAGATAAAAAAACAAATTTAGTGGGGATTGTTGATCCTTCTGAATTTAACTCGGTAGACATAGAAATTAGTAAAACTTATAAAAAATTAGATTTTATTTTAAATACTCACCATCATAGTGATCATGTGGGAGGAAATATAGATCTAAAAAAAAAATACAATTCAAAAGTTATCTGTTCTTTCTGTGATGAAAAAAAAATTCCTGGTGCAGATATTAAAAAAAATGACGGAGAGCAATTCTCTTTAGGAAAAACTGATTTTAAAATTATACATATACCTGGTCATACAATTGGGCATATTGCCTTCTACTCTGAAAAAGCTAATGTAATATTTACAGGCGACACCTTGTTTTCCCTTGGATGTGGAAGAATTTTTGAAGGAACGTTTGAACAAATGTTTAAATCCTTGGAAAAAATTAAAAACTTGCCAAAAAATACTGTGATGTACTGCGGTCATGAATATACAAAAAAAAATGGACAATTTTGTATAAGCATTGATAAAGAAAATGTAAGGCTTAGAAACAGAATTGAGGATGTAAAAAGTAAAACACAAAAAAGATTGCCCACTCTCCCTGTTACCCTGGGCGAAGAAATAGAAACTAATATATTTTTGAGATGTGACGATAAAAAAATTAAAAATAACCTTAAAATGAATAATGGCTCCAAATTAGAAGTTTTTACAAAACTAAGGAATTTAAAAGATAAATTTTAACATCATTGAACTTGACTTGGTAAGTTGCCAGGTTATATTGCCTTAAATTTTAACAGGGATTATTTTATGTCTTTTGCAGTAATAGAAACAGGTGGTAAGCAGTATAAAGTTTCTGCGAGCAATATTCTTAAAGTAGAAAAATTAAATATTCCAAAAGGTAAAAAAGTGGAATTTAAAAAAGTTTTGCTTGTAAATGACGATAAGACTACCGAGGTTGGCAACCCAACAATAAATGGTGCCGTTGTCGAGGGTCTATTGTTAGATAATATTAAAGACAAAAAAATATTGGTTTTTAAAAAAAGAAGAAGACAGAATTCACGAAAAAGATATGGACATAGACAGCCTCTTTCAAAAATTCAGATAACTAAGATTTTATCTAAAGGAGGAAAAGTTATTTCTGAAATAAAAGCAGACAAAATCAAATTGTTAAATGATCAAAAATCAGATAGAAAATTAGGCATAAAAAAACAAGAAGTTACTAAAAAGACTGCTAAGAAGAAAACGGTAGTTAAAACAAAAACTAAGAAGTAAAAATTATGGCAACAAAAAAAGCTGGTGGATCATCGAAAAACGGACGAGATAGTGCCGGACGTCGACTGGGGGTTAAAAAATATGGAGAACAGTTGGTTAGACCTGGAAACATAATAGTCCGTCAAAGAGGCACAAGAATTCATCCTGGTAATAATGTGGGCATGGGAAAAGACCATTCAATTTTTTCATTAATTAGTGGAAAAGTAAAATTTAAAAAATCTAAATCAAACAGAACTCTAGTATCTGTAGTTCCCAAATAATTTTAAGTAGCAACTATAACTACTTTTCAAAATGAAATTTCTCGATCAAGCAAAGATTTATATTAAGGCTGGAAACGGTGGATCAGGTTCTGCTAGCTTCAGAAGAGAGAAATATATCGAATTTGGAGGTCCAGATGGTGGTGATGGCGGCAGCGGGGGATCTGTTATTGTGGAATCGGAAAGAAATCTCAATACGCTAATTGATTTTAGATATAGACAACACTTCAAAGCCGAATCTGGAAAGTCTGGAAGTAAAAAAAACAAAACTGGAGGAAGCGGTAAAAATCTGATTCTAAAAGTTCCTATTGGCACACAGGTATACGAGGAAGATAATAACACTTTGATTTATGATTTAACTGAAAATAAAGAAAAGTTCGTAGTTGCAACCGGAGGAAAGGGTGGATTAGGAAATACAAGATTCAAAAGTTCAACAAATCGAGCTCCGAGAAAAAAAACTGACGGAAAAAAAGGAGAAGAATTTTGGATATGGCTACAATTAAAAGTTATTGCTGACGTTGGAATTATTGGATTGCCAAATGCAGGAAAGTCTAGCTTTCTGTCTAAATGTACTAGGGCAAGACCAAAGATTGCAGATTATCCATTTACAACGATAAATCCTAACCTAGGTGTCTTAAGTATGAATCATAAAGAAATAGTTTTGGCAGATATTCCTGGGCTGATAGAAGGTTCTCATAAAGGAGTCGGTCTGGGAGATAAATTTCTGAGACATATAGAAAGATGTAAAACCTTGATACATTTGATTGATATATCTGAGGAAGATATTCTAGGTAACTATTTAAAAATAAGAAATGAGTTATCTAAATATGATAAAAATATTTTAAAAAAGAAAGAAATAATTATTTTTAACAAGTTAGATTTGGTTAACATGAATTCTATAAATGAAAAATTAAAAGAGTTTAAAAATAAAATTAAAAAAAGCTACGAAATTACATCTTTAGTTTCAAATCAGAATTTTGAAAAAATTAAAAAAACAATTTATAAAAAATGCATATAGATAAAGCTAACACAATCGTTATTAAAATTGGATCCTCAAATATCGTTGATGGAAAAGGAAAACTCAAAGAAAAGTGGCTAAATAGCTTGGCAAAAGATTTGAAAATTTTGGTAAAGAAAAATAAGAATATAGTCATAGTTTCTTCGGGAGCGATAGCCCTAGGTCAAAGTTATCTTAGAATTGGTAAAAAAAAAATTAAGCTAGAAATGAGCCAAGCAGTTGCTTCGATTGGTCAGATACACTTAACGAATGTATACAGAAAAATTTTTGAAAAAAATAAAATTAAAATTGGTCAAATTTTAATTTCTTTAGATGATACCGAGCAAAGAAGAAGGGCAATCAATGCGAAAAGAACATTTGAGAATTTGTTTAAACTTAAAGTAGTTCCAATAGTTAACGAGAATGATACTACTGCAACTTCTGAAATAAAGTATGGTGATAATGATCGTTTGGCAGCAAGAGTGGCCCAAATAATTAGTGCCGATGTACTGATAAACCTATCTGATGTAGATGGTCTTTATAATCCTACTGAAAGAAAAAAAATAATTAAGGAGGTTAATAATATTGATGAAAAAATATATTCACTTGTTGAGAATAAAAAAAATAACTACGGTTCTGGTGGCATGATGACTAAATTACAAGCAGCAAAAATTTGTATAAATTCTGGATGCTATATGGCAATCGCAAATGGAAATATACTTAGACCTATACATGAGCTTTTAAAAAACAATAAATGCACATGGTTTATTCCAAAAGTATCTACTCTACACGCAAGAGAAAAATGGATTGTGAGTTCCATAGGAAGTGACGGAAAAATTTTTATTGACGATGGAGCAGTTAAGGCACTCAAAAATGGAAAGAGTCTTCTGCCAGCGGGCATTACTAAAATTGAAGGAAAATTTGTAAAGGGAGACAACGTTTTGATAGTAGATAAAAATGGCGGAGATTGTGCTAGAGGTTTAACTTCTTTTTCATCAGACGAAATTGAAAAGATTAAGGGATTAAAGACTGACCAAATAGAGAAAGTTTTAGGATATGCTAGTAAATCAGAAATTATTCACAGAGATGACATGGTAAAATTATAAAATGAAATATTTACAAAATATAGGAATAAAAGCCAAAAAGGCCTTTGAAAATTTAAAAAGAATTGAACATAGGAGAATTCAAAAAGCTTTGGGAGATTATAGTAGTCTTCTAAAATTGAATGAGTCAAAAATTATTAAAGAAAATTTAAAGGATCTAAAAAAAGCCAAGAGAAAGAATCTGATTGATAGATTAGTATTTAATCAAAATAAAATTTATGGAATTCGAGCTGGGCTTAAAACAATAAAAACATTTAAAAATCCAGTTGGACAAGTTTTGTCAAAATGGAAAAGGTCTAACAAATTGTGGATTGAAAAAGTTTCAATACCAATAGGTGTGATTGCGGTAATCTATGAAAGTAGACCAAACGTTACGGCTGATGTAGCAGCCCTGTGTCTTAAATCAGGTAACTGTGCAATTTTAAGAGGCGGATCTGAGGCATACTATACTAATAAAATCTTAGTAGATTTATTTAGGAAAGCTTTAAAAAAAAATAAAATAGATGAAAATTGTATTCAATTTATAGAGAACAAAAATCGTAAAATAGTTGATTTTATACTTTCAAAAATGGGAAGTTATGTTGATGTAATTGTTCCAAGGGGTGGAAAAAATTTAGTAGAAAAAGTTCAAAAATTATCCAAAGTTAATGTTATAGGGCATCTTGAGGGATTGTGTCATATATATGTAGATAAAAATTCTGACATTGAAATGGCAAAAAAAATTATTTTAAATGCTAAAATGAGAAGAACAAGTATTTGTGGAGCATTAGAAACTCTTCTACTGAATGAAAAAATTATATCTTCATATGGTAATAAAATTATCAAAGCTCTTATTTATCGAGGATGTGAAGTAAGAGTTGATAATAAAATTAATAAACACTTTGATTACAAATTAAAAAAGGCCACTGAAAAGGATTGGAAAACCGAATATCTGGATAAGATAATTTCTATCAAAACTGTAAAAAATGTTGAGGAAGCCGTTGATCATATTCTAAAATATGGAACTATGCATACTGATAGTATAATTACAAGTAACCCTAGAACAGCAAAATATTTTTTAGAAGGTGTTAATAGCTCTATAGCAATGCATAATGTCTCAACTCAATTTGCTGATGGAGGTGAATTTGGATTTGGTGGTGAAATTGGAATATCAACAAATAAAATGCCTCCACGTGGTCCTGTAGGTATAAACCAATTAACTTCTTACAAGTATATTGTAAAAGGCAATGGAGCAATTAGATACTAGTAAATGAAAACCTCAAAAAAAAGATTAAAAAGAATTGGGGTTTTTGGAGGGACTTTTGATCCTCCGCATGTAGGCCATGTAGAAATTTCAAAATTTGCCATAAAAAAATTAAAACTCTCATTACTATTCTGGGCTGTAACAAAAAAAAATCCCTTGAAGAAATCACCTTCTACAGCACTAAAAAAGAGAGTTGCTCTTTCAAAGAAAAAAGTGAATAAAATAAAAAAAATAAGGGTCAAAAGTTTTGATAAATTAATAAAATCTTCAAAAACTATAGACCTGGTTAAGTATGTGAAAAAGAATAGTCGTTCAAAAATTTTTTTTCTTATGGGATCAGATAATCTTGTAAAATTTCATAAATGGGATCAATGGAAAAAAATTTCAGATCTGTGTAAAATTGTTGTTTTTCCTAGAACTGGATACGTTAAAAAAACCTTAACATGCAAGGCTATCAAAGCTCTTGGGAGAGATAAAATATTATTTTTAAGATCAAAAAAAATTGATATTTCTTCTTCAAAAATAAGAGAAAATTATTTAAAATATAGAAATTAATGGAAATTTCAAAAATAAAAAAAATAATAGAAAAAACTTTAGATCAAAACAAAGCTAAAAATATCGTGGCAATAAGTTTGAGAGGAAAGTCCTCTATTGCTGACTATATGATTATAGCCTCCGGAAGTTCTTCCAGACACATACAGTCTTTATCCGAAATGGTAGTTAAAAAACTAGGAGAAAACGGTATTAGTCACTTTAAAATTGAAGGAAAAGCAAGCAAAGAATGGAAATTAATAGATGCTATTGACATAATTGTTCATATCTTCCATCCTGAAAAAAGAAAGTTTTATGACCTGGAGAAAATGTGGTGCGATCCAACTAATAAAAAAGAGGTTACAATATGAATAGCGCTTTAAAAATTCTTTTTATCTTTTTTCTTTTAAGCAAAAGTGTTTATGCAAAGACAAGTGAAAACCTCTACGAAAAAATAGATTTGTTCGGCGAGGTCTTAGAAAAAATAAAAAAAGAATATGTAGATGAGATTGACCAATCAAAAATGATTGATTCTGCAATAAATGGCGCTTTGCAATCTTTGGATCCTTATTCTGCTTACATGAATCCTGAAATCTTCAAAAGTATGGAGACTGACACTAAGGGTGAATTTGGTGGTCTAGGCATTGAAGTTGGAATGGAGGCAGGAGTAGTAAAAGTAATTTCTCCGATTGACGGAACTCCTGCTGAAAAAGCAGGAATTAAAGCTGGAGACTACATAGTTAAAATAGACGGTGTCCAAGTCCAAGGAAAAACATTGATGGAAGCGGTTAAGCTTATGAGAGGACCAGTTGGTTCAAAAATTGATCTAACAATCAGAAGAAAAGGTGAGAGAAAAGCTTTAGAAAAAAATATTAAGAGAGAAATAATTCAAGTACAATCTGTAGAGGCCAAAATAATTGAAAGAAATATTGCTTACCTAAGATTAAAAGCTTTTAATAATAATAGCAGCAATCAATTAGTTGAAAAAATTAATAAATTTGAGCTGAAAGACAAACCTGTTGGTTATATTCTTGACCTTAGAAACAATCCTGGTGGATTATTAACCCAGGCAATAAACGTGACAGATTTCTTTTTGAATAATGGAGAAATTGTTTCAACAAAGGGAAGAAGATTAATAGAGAATAGAAGATTTTTTGCAAGAAAAGGTGATAAAGTAAAAGGCAAACCATTAATTGTTTTAATAAATGGCGGGTCAGCTTCGGCATCGGAAATAGTAGCGGGAGCACTAAAGGATCACAAAAGGGCAATTATTTTAGGTGAACATACATATGGCAAGGGATCTGTTCAGTCCGTAATACCATTGAGTGATGGTGGCGGTATTAGAATAACTGTTTCTAAATATTACTTGCCATCTGGCGAATCTATTTCAGAAGTTGGGGTCGCTCCTGATATTTTAATTGAAGAAGAAGGAAAAGATTTCAAGGTTAATAGTCCTTCAGATAATCAACTGGGTTACGCTGTTAAATTGTTAACAATATGAACGAGAAGAAAGGGCTTCCACTAAGACTAGGTGTTGGAGCCATAGTCTTAAACAATAAAAATAGAGTTTTTGTAGGAAAAAGAAAAGACAATCCAGTAGATAAATGGCAAATGCCCCAGGGCGGAGTTAATGAAGGCGAAAAATTAATAGATGCTATGAGGAGAGAATTGCAAGAAGAAACAGGGATAAAAAATATTAAAATATTAAAAGAAATAGATGGTTGGTCCCAATATGAGTTACCTGAAAATCTTTTGGGAAAAATTTGGAGAGGAAAATATAGAGGTCAAAAACAAAAATGGTTTATAGTAAAATTTATGGGTAAGGATGATGAGATTGATCTCAAGACAAGCAATCATGAGTTTATTGAATGGAAGTGGCTAGATATCGAAAGTCTGCCTGGAGTAATTGTAGGGTTTAAAAAAAAAGTTTATGAGGAGCTTTTGCCTAAAATTAGAGATTCTATAAATTAATTCTAGATAAACAATCTATTTTGTGGGAAACAACATAACGTGTTTTATCATTCAAATTCTCTTGATTAAGTTGATTTTTGCTATCTTCTATCATCTTAGATATTCTTTCTCTTGAAAGAGTGCTAATTTCTATAATTGTAGAAGACAAAATTGTTAAGTTGTTATTCGAAAACTCTACTGTACCCTCCTCAAGAAAATACTGTATTTTTTTACTACCATTAATTTTAACAATTCCAGGCCTTAAAAAAGTAATTAACGGTATATGATTTGATAAAATAGTCATCTCACCTTCAAACGAAGGTATAGTTGCTGAATCTGCTTTGTCTGTTAGTAGTTTTTTTTCCGGAGAAATAATTTCTATATTAAAACCATCACTCATCTAGGCTGCCGCTTCTTTTGCCATTTTTTCTGCTTTAGTCACGACTTCTTCTATTGTTCCAACCATGTAAAATGCTGCTTCGGGCAAATGATCATAATCTCCTTTACAGATTGCATCAAAACCTTTGATTGTCGAATCCAAATTAACTAATTTTCCAGGAGTTCCTGTAAATACTTCCGCTACAAAAAAAGGTTGTGATAGAAATCTTTGTATTTTTCTTGCTCTAGCCACTGTTAATTTATCTTCTTCAGAAAGTTCATCCATACCAAGAATAGCAATAATATCCTGAAGAGATTTATAAGTTTGTAAAATTTTTTGGACTTGTCTTGCTACTCGATAATGCTCTTCACCAACAATTCTTGGATCTAAAATTCTTGATGTAGAATCTAGTGGATCTACCGCTGGGTAGATTCCAAGCTCAGCGATTTGTCTAGAAAGAACAGTTGTTGCATCCAAGTGAGAAAATGATGTTGCTGGTGCTGGATCTGTTAAATCATCAGCTGGAACATATATTGCTTGCACCGAAGTAATTGAACCTTTTCCTGTAGTAGTAATTCTCTCCTGTAGATTTCCCATATCAGTAGCCAAAGTTGGTTGATATCCAACAGCAGACGGTATCCTTCCTAACAATGCCGAAACTTCTGATCCAGCCTGAGTAAATCTAAAAATATTGTCTACAAAAAATAAAACGTCCTGTCCTTCTTTATCTCTAAAATATTCTGCAACTGTTAATCCTGTTAACCCTACTCTAGCTCGTGCGCCTGGAGGCTCGTTCATTTGTCCATATACAAGTGCCGCTTTTGATCCTTTTCCATCTGGCTTAATAACTCCTGACTCGATCATTTCGTGATATAAATCATTACCTTCTCGTGTTCTTTCTCCGACTCCCGCAAATACTGAAAATCCACCATGAGCTTTTGCTATGTTATTAATTAATTCCATGATGATAACTGTCTTTCCTACCCCTGCTCCACCAAATAAACCTATTTTTCCACCTTTTGAGTATGGAGCCAAAAGGTCGATAACTTTTATTCCTGTTTCTAAAATTTCTGTCTCGGTTGACTGGTCTGTAAATTTAGGAGCCTCTCTATGTATTGGCCATTTTTCTTTTGTTTTAACCTCACCCTTTTGATCAATTGGCTGTCCTATAACATTTATTATTCTTCCCAAAGTTTCTGGCCCAACAGGAACGCTTATGGGAGCGCCAGTATTTTGAACCGGGTCTCCTCTTTTTAAACCTTCAGTGCTGTCCATGGCTATAGTTCTCACGCTATTTTCTCCCAAATGCTGAGCAACTTCCAATATTAATTTGTTTCCGCCGTTATCAACTTCTAAAGCCGTTAATATTTCAGGCAGATCACCTTCAAACTTTACATCTACTACGGCTCCGATTACCTGAGTAATTTTTCCATTTTTGATCATTTATAAACTTTCAGCTCCTGATATTATTTCAATTAGTTCTTTTGTAATAGCAGCTTGCCTGCTTCTATTGTAATTAATAGTCAGCTTTTCTACCAAATCTCCCGCGTTTCTTGTTGCATTATCCATTGCGGTCATTCTTGAACCTTGTTCGCTTGCAGAATTTTCTAAAAAACCTTTGTATATTTGAGTAGAAATATTTTTGGGAAGAAGGTCTTCCAAAATCTCGTCTTCTTCTGGCTCAAATTCATAAGATAAATTCTGTTCTTCTTTTGATTTTTCATCCTTTTTTGCAGGAATCACTTGTTGAGATTGAGGTATTTGAGTCATAACATTTTTAAACTTATTAAAAAAAATTACACATTTATCAAATTCTTTATTTTTAAATAATTTTACTATTTCATTTCCAATGGATTCTGCGTCTTCAAAAGATAGTTTTTTCTTATCTTTAAAGTTTATTTTTTTAATAATATATTTTCCATAATCCCTCTTTAGCTGATCAAGACCTTTGGTTCCAACTGTTATGATTTTTAAGTTTTTAGAATCTCTTAAAATTTTGTTAAAATAATTCTTCGCTAACTTAACAATATTTGTGTTAAACCCTCCACAAAGACCTCTGTCTGCTGTCATTACAACACATAAATGACTTTTGTCTTCTCCGGTTCCTACTAAAAGCTTTGGAGCATTTGAGGGGTCATTAATTGCTTTGCTTAAGTTTTGTATAATCACATCCATTTTGTCGCTGTAAGGCCTTCCTTTTTCGGCCATTTCTTGTGCTTTACGAAGCTTTGCTGCGGCCACCATCTTCATAGCCTTTGTAATCTTTTGCGTAGATTTTACGCTAGCAATTCTTTTCCTTAAATCATCAAGACTTGGCATTATTTTTTCTCAAAATTTGTTTTTTTATAATTAGTGATAGTTTCTGATAAAATTTTATCTACATCTTCTTCTATTTTTCCACTTTTTTGAATCGATTCTAATATTTCTGGCTTTTCACTTTTTACCAAATCTAATAGGCCTTTTTCAAAAGAACCAATTTGATTTGTATCAATACTGTCCAAATAACCCTTGACTCCTGTATATATTGTAACCACTTGCTCTGCTACCGTCATAGGACTGTACTGATTTTGTTTTAACAACTCTGTAAGTTTTGATCCTCTATTTAAAAGTTTTTGTGTTGAAGCATCTAGGTCGGAACCAAATTGAGCGAATGCTGCCATTTCACGATATTGGGCTAATTCAAGTTTAATCGAGCCAGCTACTTTTTTCATAGCCTTGGTTTGGGCGGCTGAACCAACTCTCGAAACAGAAAGGCCTACGTTAACAGCTGGTCTTATTCCTTGATTGAATAATTCCGTACCTAAAAATATTTGACCATCCGTAATTGATATAACGTTGGTTGGTATGTAAGCTGACACATCGCCTGCTTGTGTTTCTATAATTGGCAAAGCTGTAAGGGATCCGCCTCCATTATCATCGTTAAGTTTAGCCGCTCGCTCAAGTAATCTGCTGTGTAAATAAAAAACATCTCCGGGATATGCTTCTCTACCGGGTGGTCTTCTCAATAAAAGTGACATTTGCCTGTAAGCAACTGCCTGCTTAGATAGATCGTCATAAATAATCAATGCATGCATTCCGTTATCTCTAAAAAATTCTCCAAAGGTACAGCCAGTATAGGGTGCTAAGAACTGTAAGGGAGCAGGGTCAGATGCGGTAGCTGACACAATGATTGTGTAATCCATCGCCCCAGCATCTTGTAATGTTTTAAGAATTTGAGCAACTGTCGATCTTTTTTGTCCTATAGCAACATAAATACAATAAAGTTTCTTTTTCTCATCATTAGATTCGTTTATTTTTTTTTGATTAATTATTGTATCAATGGCTACAGCAGTTTTTCCTGTCTGTCTGTCCCCAATAATTAATTCACGCTGACCTCTTCCAATTGGAATTAAACTATCAATAGCTTTTAATCCCGTTTGCATTGGTTCGCTAACCGATTTTCTTGGAATTATTCCTGGAGCCTTTACCTCAACTCTTTTTCTTTTAACTCCCTTTTTTAAAGCTTCTTTTCCATCAATTGGATTTCCCAATGCATCAACCACTCTTCCAAGTAATTCTTTTCCCACCGGAACATCAACGATTGCCCCTGTTCTTTTAACGGTATCTCCCTCTTTAATCGATCTATCATCACCAAAAATTACAATTCCAACATTATCGCTTTCCAAATTTAGGGCCATTCCTTTTAAACCATCTTTAAACTCAACCATTTCCCCAGCCTGAACATTGTCAAGACCATATACTCTGGCAATACCATCGCCAACTGATAAAACTTTCCCAATCTCAGAAACTTCAGTCTTGTCTCCTAAATTTTTAATCTGTTCTTTTAAAATTTTTGTTATTTCAGAAGGATTAATATCCATACTAGGCCTCGGTCATTAATTTTTTATATTTTTGTAATTTATTTTTTATAGAAGTATCTATCATTAAGCTTCCTATTTGAACAACGATTCCTCCAATTAAACTTTCGTCTATTTTAGATTTTAATTTAATTGAACGTTTAATATTTGCTGAAATTTCTCTTTCAATATCTGAAATAGTTTTTTTGTCAATTTCTTTTGAAGAAATTAAGCTTCCAGATATTTCTCCGCGTTTTATAGAAATTAACTTTAAAAACTCTTCTATAATCTGGTCTAGAAAAAATATTCTCTTTTTTATTATTAATATTGAAAAAAAATTTTTTACTAGTTTGTTGAAATTCATAAGGCTTAGTATTTTGTCAAAAACTATTTTTTGGCTTTCAACTGAGTATGTTGGGTTTTTAACAAAATTTTTTAATTCCTTGTTGGAATTAAACATTTTCATGAAAGTGGTCATGCTTGACTCGAGCTCTTCGGTTTGGTTCTTCTCCTTTGACAATTCATAAAGTGCCAATGCATACCTTTGTGATGTTTCTGATGAAAAAGTTCTATTTTTACTCAATGTTTACTTTCTGTGTCGATTTGATTAAAGAATTTACGAGATTTCGTATCACAGGAAAATGGTCTGTTCAAGTGCGATTGGAACGCAGATTAACTAAAATTTAGAGGATCAACATCAACTGTAAGTTTTATTTTTTTTGAAATATTTATTTTTTTTAAGATTTTACTAATATCTTTTTGAATAAAAATATTGCTCTTTGATCTTAACAGTAATCTTGTTCTATATTTGTTTTTAATTTTAAATATTGGCGAAGAAACTGGGCCCATTATATCAACACCTTTTAATGGTGATAGACTCCTTTTGATTTTTTGAGCTTCCAAATAACTTTCCCGTTCATTTTTTGAAGAAATTATAAAAGCAATCAGCCTGCTAAATGGAGGAAGATTTTTTTGCTCACGTAAATAAATTTCTTCTTCAAAAAATTTTTCTTGTTTATTTTCAAGTATACTATTTAAAGTTTTGTCAGATGGGTCAAATGTTTGATATATAATAAGTGAATCTTTACTAAAACGACCGGCTCTTCCACTAAGCTGATTATAGAGTTGAATGTTTTTTTCATTTGATCTTAAATCAAAACCCATTCCAGAAAAATCAGCGTCTACAACCACAATGCAATTTAAATTTGGAAAGTTAAAGCCTTTAGAAATTAGTTGTGTTCCAACAAGAATATTAATTTTATTTCTTTCTATATCATTTAATAAATTCAGACTTTCTTTTTTTTTATTAAGAAAGTCACTTGATAAAATTTTTATTATCTTGTCTGGAAAAATTTGTTTCAATTCTGAAAAAATTTTCTCTACACCGGGTCCGTACATTTGAAATTCACAATTTAAATTTGTTTTTTTACATATTTGCTTTGTGTTGGTTTTATATCCGCAGTGGTGACACATTGCCTTGTTTAGATGTTTGTGAAATGTTAAAAAAATTGAACAATTTGGGCAAGAAAGTTTAGTTCCACAGTTTTTGCAAATCATGAAGGGAGCATAGCCTCGCCTATTTAAAAAGAAAAGAACCTGTTCTTTTTTGTCTAAATATTTTTTTACCAGGCTTAGAGTTTTAATATCTAGCCAAATATTTTTATTTTTTTTACTTAAGCTTAAATTAACTATTTCTGTGTTTGGAAGTGAAAAATTTTTGTATCTTTTTTCTAATTTTGTAAAATTGTATTTTTTATTTTTTACATTTCTATAGGTCTCCAAAGACGGGATAGATGTTGATAATAAAATTGGTATATTTTCTATAGATGCTCTATAGATTGCCATGTCCCTAGCATTATATCTTATGCCTTCATCCTGTTTGTATGAGGAATCATGTTCTTCATCAACGACGATAAGTCCAAGATTTTTGAAAGGTAAAAACAAAGATGATCTTGCACCCACAACTAATTTTATTTTACCATTCATAATATTTTGCCACATTGTTCTTCTATTTTTTTTTGTTATTTTTGAATGCCAAACAGCTGGCTTAAATCCAAAGTAATCTTCAAACCTTTTATTAAATTGACTTGTTAAAAATATTTCAGGTAACAAAACTAATGTTTGTTTATTTTTTAAAATTTTTTCTCTAATTTTCTCAAAATAAACGATCGTTTTTCCTGAACCCGTAACTCCTTGAAGTAAAGTTACATTAAATTTATTCCCAAAACTATTTATATCCTTCAAACATTTTTTTTGTTGAGCATTTAAATGAAATTTGATTTTCTTTTTAGTTGCAATATCAGGAGATAAATCAAAATTTTTAGAAAAAAAAGATCTATCTCCTAAAAACATTTTTAAAACCATACCTTTAGGAACAAGGTTATAAAGTGAAAACCAATTAATAAATTTTATTATATTTTCATTAAAAGAAATTGATTTTTTTTCTAAAATACTCTTAATTTCAAATTTTTTCTTTGTCTCCTCTTGCTTGTCCCAAATTACACCTATTTCTTTTTCCTTACCAAAAGGAACAAGAACTATTGAACCTGGTTTTAACTTTCCAAATTTTCCCGAGGAATAAGTGTGAGGATGATCAAAAATTCTCGGGATAAGAACTGGTACTTTCATTTATTAATAAAAATTAATTTTTTCTAAAAATGAATAGGTCTTTTGTCGACTGCTAATGCAGCCTCTTTTATTGCCTCAGTATGTGTAGGGTGGGCATGACAAGTTCTTGCAATATCTTCTGAGCTAGCCCCAAATTCCATGGCCAAACCCATTTCCGCAATCATGTCTCCACAGTGTGGACCTATTATATGCACTCCTAAAACTTTATCTGTTTTTGAATCTGCCAAAATTTTTACAAACCCCTCTGATTCATTGTTAACTTTAGCTCTTGAATTAGCAAGAAATGGAAATTTTCCAATTTTGTAATTAATTTTTGCTTTTTTAAGCTCTTCTTCTGTTTTTCCAACTGTAGCAACTTCTGGTGATGTATATACTACACCAGGTATCACATCATAATTTACGTGGCCAGATTGTCCTGCTAATATTTCTGCAACTGCAATTCCCTCTTCCTCGGCTTTATGAGCTAACATTGGACCTTTGATAACATCACCTATAGCAAAAATATTGGAAACAGAAGTTTGAAATTTTTTATTCACTTCTATCCTGCCTTTGTCGTCTTTCTTAACACCAATCTTTGATAAATTTAGACCTTCTGTGTAAGGCTTTCTACCTACAGAAACCAAGACTTTGTCGCATTCTAAGTTTTCTTGTGTCTTAGTGTTATTATTTATAAATTGCACCATCGATTTACCTTGCAGAGTTTTTACTGCTGTTACCTTACTATTTAATTTAAATTTCATTCCTTGTTTTGTTAAAATTTTTTCAAATTCTTTTGATATCTCCCTATCCATACCGGGAGTAATATGGTCTAAAAATTCAATTACCGTAACCTTTGAACCCAATCGTGCCCATACCGAGCCCATTTCAAGTCCTATGTATCCTCCTCCTATTACAACTAAATTTTGAGGAATTTTCTCTAAAGAAAGGGCTCCAGTAGATGAAATTATACTCTTTTCATCTATATCAACTCCAGGCAAAGAAAGAGGTGATGATCCCGTAGCAATTACAATATTTTTTGCTTTGTAAGAGTTTTTTTTCTTGTCTTGATAGACTACAACATCATTTTTTGAAAACAGAACTCCTTTGCCTTTAATATAAGAAACTTTGTTTTTTTTAAATAAAAACTCAATACCTTTAGTCAAAATTTGTACAGACTTACTTTTGTTTAACATCATTTTTTTTAAATTTAATTTTATCTCACCCGTTTCTATACCAAGATTGCCAAAATTATTTTTGGCTTTGAAGAAGAGTTCAGATGAATTCAATAAACTTTTGGAAGGTATACATCCTACATTCAAGCAGGTGCCGCCGAGAGTTCCTCTGGATTCTATACAGCCAGTTTTTAACCCGAGTTGTGCTGCTCTAATAGCGCACACATAACCTCCGGGCCCGCCGCCTATAACTAAGAGATCAAAGTTTTCTTCCATTGTTTAAACGTTTAGAAAGAGTCTTCTTGGCTCTTCTAGAGAGTCTTTGACATTTTTTAAAAATGAAACAGCCTCTTTACCATCCACAATTCTATGGTCGTAAGATAAAGCCAGATACATCATTGGACGAATTGTTACCGCACCATCAACAACTACTGGACGTTCTGTTATGTTGTGCATACCTAGGACCCCCGATTGAGGTGGGTTTAGTATTGGGGTTGAAAGCATTGAACCATAAATACCTCCATTGGTAATAGTAAAAGTTCCGCCCTGTAAATCATTAATTGTAATTTTCCCATTTCTTGCTTTTTCTCCAAGAGCTAAAATATTTTTTTCAATATCAGGAAATGACATTTCATCTGGATTTCTTAAAACTGGAACTACCAAACCTCTGTCTGTACCAACTGCAAAACTAATATTATAATAATTTTTATAAACTATTTCCTCATTCTGAATTTCAGCATTAATTGCAGGATAATTTTTCAGTGCAACAATACAGGCTTTCACAAAAAAAGACATGAAGCCTAATTTTACAGAATATTTTCTTTGAAATTCTTCTTGATAGTTTTTTCTTATCTCCATTATGCTAAACATATCAACTTCGTTAAAAGTTGTTAGCATCGCTGCGTTATTTTGTGCTTCCTTAAGTCTTTTGGCTATAGTCAGCCTCAGCCTGGTCATTTTTATTCTTTCCTCTGGCCCATTTTTTATTTTTTTAAGGTTTGGACCAGGTTTAGATCCCATAAGATCTAAGAGATCGCCTTTCATAACCATTCCGTGTTTTCCGCTCCCTTTTATCTCTTCTAAATTGATATTTCTCTCTTGAGCAATTTTCCTTGCTGATGGAGATGCAGTTTTTTTTCTTTTGATTTTTTCTGGTTTATCCGTTTTGTGTTCTTCTTCTAAAATAAGAGCTGGTTGAGCTTCTTCTTCTTCTAAAATTAATGGTTCTGTACCATTAGTACTTTTCTTTTTCTTTTTGCTAGTTTTTTTAGGTTTATCAATTTTTTCTTCGTAAATAGAAAATGGTTCTTCTTCTTTTTCTGGAGGCGTATATTTTTTTTCTTTAGTTTCGTTAACTATTTTTGAATCACTGTCGGTGACACTGCCCAAAAAAGCACCTACTTGAACTGTAGCTCCTGCTTTTGCGGCAATCTTTTCTAAAACACCGCTAGATGGAGACGGTACTTCAACATTTACTTTGTCAGTTTCTAATTCTACAAGTGGTTCGTCTGTATCAACTTCTTCTCCAACCGATTTCAACCATCTAGAAACTGTGGCTTCGGTAACCGATTCACCTAATGCTGGAACTACTATTTTTTCTGCCATTTAACCGCTTATAACCTTTTCTAATATTTCTTTTTGTTCTGCAAGATGTTTATTCAAGTTTCCAGTTGCTGGTGATGCCGCAGCATTTCTACCAACATATCTTACCTTTTCGCCTTTTACTTGAATGATATCTAAAGTTCTATCAATATAAATTCGTGTAGTATTCCAGGCACCCATGTTCATAGGTTCTTCCTGGCACCAATAAAATTTGGCATTCTGGTATCTTTTTAGTCGCTTGCCCAATTGTTTGACTGGAAAGGGATATAGCTGCTCTATTCTTATAAAAACAACTGTATCATCTTTAGCTTTTTCTCTAGCTTCTATTAAATCAAAATAAATTTTTCCAGAACACATAACTACTTTTTTTATTTTTTTATCTTTTCTTAATTTAATTAGCTTACTCCCTTTCAAATAAGCGTGATCCTCTAAGATTCTATGGAAAAAGTTTTTCTTTGTAAAATCTTCAAGATTCGAAACACATTTTTTATGCCTCAATAAAGATTTAGGCGTCATAACTATTAGGGGCTTTCTAAAATCTCTGTGCATCTGTCTTCTAAGGACATGAAAGTAGTTTGCTGGTGTTGTGCAGTTTACTACCTGTAAATTTTCTTGAGAACATAATTGTAAAAATCTTTCTAATCGTGCTGAAGAGTGCTCTGGACCTTGTCCCTCATAACCGTGGGGCAACAACATCACAAGACCGCTCGCTCTTGACCACTTAGATTCTCCAGAAGCAATGAATTGGTCAATCAGAACTTGTGCACCGTTTGCAAAATCTCCAAACTGAGCCTCCCAAAGCACCAAAGTTTCAGGTTCAGATAGAGAGTAACCAAATTCAAAGCCCAAAACTCCTAGTTCTGATAAAAGACTGTCGATTACTTCAAAGTTTTTTTGCTTTTTTGATATATGGTGTAACGGGACATATCTTTTATGATTATCTTGATTTCTTAATACAGAATGTCTCTGACTAAATGTTCCTCTTCCAGAATCTTGTCCTGATAACCTTACCGAAAATCCTTCGTTTAAAAGCGTTCCAAATGCTAGTGTCTCTGCTGTAGACCAATCAATTGATTTATTTTCTCCAAACATTTTTCTTTTGTTTTCAAATAGCTTTGCCAAAGTCTTGTGAACAATAAAATTGTTAGGAATATCAGTAATTTTTTTTCCAATTGATATTAAATCTTTTATGTCTACCCCGGTAACACCTCTTTTGTCTTGGCCTATCTCTGGTTTAAATCTAGACCACACTCCATCAAACCATTTCATTTTAACTTTATAGTTCTTGGCTCCAACAAATTCTTCGTTTAAAAAATTCTTAAATTCTTTTTTTCTTTTTTCAATTTCTTCTAAAGAAATTAAACCTTTGTCGATTAACTTTTTTCCATATAGTTGCAATGTTGTGGGATGATTTCTAATCTTTTTATACATTAAGGGTTGGGTAAAAGATGGTTCGTCCCCCTCGTTGTGACCAAATCTACGATAGCAAACCATATCTATCACAATATCTCTTTTAAATTTTTGTCTAAACTCAGTAGCAATTTTAGCACAATGAACAACTGCCTCTGGATCATCTCCATTCACATGAAAAATTGGAGCTTCAACCATTTTAGCTAAGTCGGATGGGTAAGGTGAAGATCTTGCAAACCTTGGTGCAGTTGTAAAACCTATCTGATTATTAACAATAATGTGAATTGTTCCCCCGGTATTATGCCCTGGCAATCCTGACATAGCAAAACATTCTGCTACCACACCTTGTCCAGCAAACGCTGCGTCTCCATGAATTAAAACTGGAATAACTTTTTTTCTTTCTTTGTCTTTGTGAAAAAATTGTTTTGCTCTAACTTGTCCTAATACAACTGGGTTCACAGCTTCTAAATGAGAAGGATTGTCTGTTAAACTTATATGAACCGAGTTCCCGTCAAATTCTCTATTCGCCGAAGCACCCAAATGATATTTTACATCTCCCTCAAAATCTTTCTTTGAAGTTATGTTTTCGCCAAAAAATTCTTTAAAAATAGCTTTAAATGGTTTTTGCATCATGTTTGCTAGCACATTTAATCTTCCTCTATGTGACATACCAATTTTTACTTCTTTGACTCCTAAATGACCTCCTCTTTTAATTATTTGTTCCAAAGCAGGAATGAGAGACTCCCCTCCGTCCAAACCAAATCGTTTTGTACCCACAAATTTTACATGTAAAAATTTTTCAAACCCTTCTGCCTGAATTAATTTATTAAGTATTGCTTTTTTTCCGTTTTCTGTAAATTTAATTTCTCTTTCTTTTCCTTCAATTCTGTTTCTAATCCATTGTCTCTCTTTAGGATCGGACATGTGCATAAATTCAAAACCAATATTTTGACAATATGTTTTTTTTGTAATAGACAAAATTTCTTTTAAAGAAGCTGTTTTGACTCCAAGAATGCCATCCAAAAATATTTTTTTATTTAGATCTTTACTTGAAAATCCGTAAGTCTCTGGTTTTAATTCGGAATGCTCTTCACGCTCCTGCAGTCCTAATGGGTCTAGATTTGAAATCAGGTGTCCTCTTATTCTGTAAGCCCTAACAAGTATACTAGCTCTTACAGAATTCTTTGCAGCCTCTATAACATTTCCTTCGCTAACAGAATCTTGTAGATCTCCATTTTTCTTATCTAGACCTTTATAACTATCCGCTGTGGTTCTTTTAATCTTTTTTTTACGAGACCAACTAGGTCCATTTACGTTTTTTAGAATTTTTTCTCTTTTTTCATTTAATCCCTCAAAAAAAATTCTCCATTGTTCGGGAAGTTTATCAGGATCATTTAAATAGTCTGCATATAGTGTCTCTACGAATTCAGAGCTATTGTTTCCTAAAAAGGAAGTTTTTTCGAAAATGTTATTGTTTTTGTTAGCAGACATTATTTTTTGATACTATATTAACATAAAAATTGAATATTCAAATTTTAAGTTTTGCATAAAGTGTTTTTCCAATATCAGCTGGGGATTTTGATATCGTAATTCCTGCAGATTTCATAACTTCGATCTTATCTTCTGCTCCACCTTTGCCGCCTGATATGATTGCGCCAGCATGCCCCATTCTTCTACCTGGAGGAGCTGTTAATCCTGCCACAAAACCTACTGTAGGCTTTTTCACTTTGGATTTTTTTAAAAATTCTGCTGCTTCTTCTTCGGCTGAACCACCAATTTCACCTATCATGACTATAGAATGAGTGTTGTCATCTTTTAGGAAGAGCTCGAGACAATCAACAAAATTTGTTCCATTGATAGGGTCACCTCCAATACCAATGCAGGTGGATTGTCCTAAACCGTTTTTTGATGTCTGAGCTACCGCCTCATAAGTAAGTGTGCCCGATCTTGATACAATTCCTACAGAACCTTTTTGATGAATGTTCCCTGGCATTATTCCAATCTTACATTCTTCAGGAGTTATTATTCCAGGACAATTAGGTCCGATTAGTCTGCTTTTATTTTTTGATAGAGCTTCTTTAACCTTCATCATATCAAAAACTGGTATGCCCTCCGTTATGCAAACTATTAAATCTAAATTTGCATTAATTGCTTCCAATATTGCCGTTGCAGCAAATTTTGGTGGAACATAAATCATCGAAGCATTTGCTCCGGTTTTTTCTTTTGCTTCAATAACAGTGTTAAAAACAGGAAGGCCAAGATGTTTTTGTCCTCCTTTTTTTGGTGTAACCCCACCTACCAATTGCGTTCCGTATTTTATTGCTTGTTCAGAGTGAAAAGTCCCATGAGTTCCAGTAAATCCCTGACATATAACTTTGGTATTTTTGTTCACTAAAACTGACATTTATTTTATTGCATCCACAATTTTTTTGGCTGCATCATTTAGATCGGATGCTGACAAAATTTTTAATCCTGATTTGTCTAAAATCTCTTTGCCTTTTTCAAAATTAGTGCCTGCAAGTCTAACTACCAAAGGAACTTTTATATTGCTTTCTTTAGCCGCTTCTACAACTCCTTGAGCAAGTACATCACAGCGCATTATCCCTCCAAAAATATTTATTAAAATTCCTTTAACTTTTTTATCGGATAAAATTAATTTAAAGGCTGCTGCTACCTGTTCTTTTGAAGCTCCTCCTCCAACATCAAGAAAATTTGCAGGTTCCTGTCCATATAATTTAATTATATCCATAGTTGCCATTGCTAGACCTGCGCCATTAACCATGCAGCCAATTGATCCGTTTAACTTTATATACGCCAAGCCAAACTTGCTTGCTTCTATCTCGGCAGGTTCTTCCTCATTTAAATCTCTTAGTTTTAAAATTTCAGGTCTTCTATACATTGCATTATCATCAAAATTCATTTTTGCATCTAGGCAAATAAGTTTTTTTTGTTTTGTAATTATCAAAGGATTTATTTCTATTAATGAGGCATCTTTATTAATTAAAATATTGTATAAAGCATTTAATAAGTTTTCTGCATCTTTTTTTTGATCAACGTTCAAAGAAAATATCTTAACAATTTTTTCTACATCATTATTTGCAAGAGATTTTTTTAAATCAACTTTAGTAGTCAAAATTTTTTCAGGATTTTCTTTTGCTACCGACTCTATGTCTACCCCTCCCTCGGTACTACTTATGAAGGCAATTTTTGAGCTTTCTCTATCCACCAAACAAGAGAGGTATAATTCTTGTTCGATGTCATACGCCTCTTGAATATAAATTCTTTTGACTTCTTTTCCTTCTGGACCTGTCTGATGAGTAACAAGAACTTTTCCAAACATCTTTTTTGCCTCAGATTCCAATTCATCAATTTTTTTTATTAATTTCACGCCTCCAGCTTTTCCTCGACCGCCCGCATGAATTTGGGCTTTAAGTACATACTCCTTGCTTTTTAGTTGCTGGATCTTGTTTTTAATTTCGTTTGGAGAAAAAATTACAACACCGTTAGAAACCGGTGCTCCATAATCTCTCAAAATCTCTTTGGCTTGATGTTCGTGGATATTCATTTATAAATTATGAGTTGTGAATTGATTATCACAGATTAAATATTTTTTAAACTATGAAAACTTTTATAATACTTACTCCTGTATATAATGACTGGGAAAATCTTAATAAATTACTTAAAAAGATTAACGATGAAGCAGAAAGAAATGACTTTGAGTTTGAGGTATTGGTAGTTAACGATTCCTCAAAAATTAATGCAGATATAAATTTTATAAAAACAAAAAATATAATTTCTTTAAATA
>Ga0163108_10000741_pt1 | contig 24259 bp, 15 predicted proteins | sample Fk1155metaG_FD_109644 | JGI IMG/M metagenome (GOLD analysis project Ga0163108, IMG submission 109644) | Marine microbial communities from the Central Pacific Ocean - Fk160115 155m metaG | ecosystem: Environmental > Aquatic > Marine > Oceanic > Photic zone | place: The Central Pacific Ocean...
CGGTCGTCGCCACCGCGGTCACGCGGGTCGGGACGGTCGTCGCCACCGCGGTCACGCGGGTCGGGACGGTCGTCGCCACCGCGGTCACGCGGGTCGGGACGGTCGTCGCCACGATTATCTCCTCGGCCAGGAGGGCCTGCTTGTCCACGATCATTACCACGACCCAGATCGCCTCTACCGCGATCATTTCCCCGGCCGCGATCGTTACCGCCGCGAATTCCAGACAATGGACTGAGTGTAGCAGTCAGAACGACATTTCCATCGCCATCAACTACGCTGAGATCGGATCCTGCGAGTGAGTCTACATCCACATCATCTTCACGCTCCGAACTCAACTGGAGCGCGCCGCTTCCAGCTCCACGACCTTCACCCTGGGTTGTGATACTTCCCAGGGATGCTCCATCTTCACCAGTCACAACCTGGTAGACCGTTTCGGCCTCGAGACCATTGACGCTAATCACAGCCTGCTGGAAAACATCCCCTATGGAAGTAAGGATGACCAGACCGCTGGAACCGGCTTCACGCTCTCCGCGCTCGGGGCGCTCATTGCCTTCGGGACGCTCACCGCGTTCCGGCCGATCGTTACCTTCGGGACGCTCACCGCGATCACCACGGCCACGTCGTCCGTTTCCATCTTCTTCTTCAGCATCGTCGCCTTCGGCATCGTCGCCTTCAGCATCGTCGCCTTCAGCATCGTCGCCTTCGGCTCCCGCCGCTTCGCCTTCACCTTCGTCGGCATCGTCAGCTTCAGCGACTTCTTCCACAGCTTCCGGAGGCGGAGCTAACCTGGTCAGACTGACTCTAAGTCCAGCTCTTTGATTGTCTTCTGCTTCTTCAACTACAACAGGTCCCTTGCCACCTTCCGCTTCTTCCTGCGAAAGAACAACACCTGAAGAAATACCCCCAACTAATAGCGCCATCACAACTAATAGCATCAGACGCTTCATTTCTGAATGAACCACGTAAAACTCCTTCTACCTTTGCTCTGCATCAGAAAATTCCCTTCTGCCAAAGAGACATTCCTGATTTTCTTACGGTATAGACAGTTCACAGTTTACATGCCCATAGGAACCTAAAACACCACAATTATCCCAGGGTTCCGGATAAACTGCCGCCATCAGCACTTTTAGCTATATTCATCCAGTTCTTGCACTCAAAGGTGCATGGATGCAGGATATTGCCTGAAGAAGAAGTTTAAGACATCTGGCTGGAACTTCAGTTCATTGACGGTCCCACTCAAATAGTCGGGCAACAGCACTCAACAAGGCGGAAGCGGAAACGGCTACCGCGGAAGGAACCCATGGCTAAACAAACCATCAACATGGCTCTTGCCGTTACTGCGATCGTCTTTTCCATTGGAACGCTCCTCTTCACCCTGGGAGGCTCATCAGGATCCGACTCTGATTCGGATCTGGGCTTTGACCTCAGGCAATTGGAGGAGCGCCTGGCTCTGCTCGAAACCAAGTTGGAGAAAGCCGGAAATCGCAGAACGCAGGCCCGCCCCTTTAAACGTCCCGCGACCTCCGAAGAGAAAACCGAAACGGCAGGCCCGGACCAGGACGAGAAAGCCCCCGGAGAACCGCAGGAGACGCCTGAAAACAATGATGAAGGCCTTGCCGTGCGCATCAGCGGCCTGCAAACCAGGATTGAAGCGCTCGAATCGGATCCCATCCAGCGCGGCTTCCGGTACCTTGACTCAGACAGCGCCAAGCTGAGAGCGGAGGGAGTCAAGGCCCTGGAAGAGCTGGCCAGGTCTGACCCGCAGGCGCTTGCGGCCATCCAGGATATGTTGAACGACTCCAGCGAGGATGTTCGCTGGTGGAGTATTGATTCCCTTGCCGACATCGACAGCAAGGAATCCATCCCGCTGTTGATGAACATGCTCAATGATTCATCCGAGAAGGTAAGACGAGAGGTCATCAACAGCCTTGGGCGAATGGGGGCCGATGCAGGGCCACAAGTCGCCGGGTTCCTGGATTCGCAGGATCCGGAAACAAGGGCGTATGCAATCGATGCCCTCGGCAAGATGAAATACGCAGGAGCGACCGATGCCCTGATCGCAAGCCTGGACGATCAGAATGGAAGAGTTCGCAGCGAAGCGATCTGGTCGCTTGCTGAAACCGGAGCGAAGAACGCCGCGCCCGCGCTGCGAAAAATCTACAATGAAAACCCGGGAGATAATCGGTACAGCCTGGTCCGTTGCCTGAAGACGCTGGGAGACAACGAGCCCTTCAACGCCGAGTTCAAGAGACTCACGGCCCAGGCTCTTGAATCGGAAGACCAGAACAAGCGCACCGAGGCCATCCGCAACCTGACCTATTTCGCCAAGAGCGAGGCCAAGGGAATCTTTGAACAGCTCCAGAAAGATCCCAACAAGCGGGTTCGGGACTACGCCGGCTGGGCTCTCCGAAACGACAGACGTCGACGCTGAGAACTGTCTTAACGTTCCTTTTTCGGCCTCTTCCCCTCGCCCTCTGTCAGCGTAATCACAGGCTGCCGGGGTATCCCGGAAAAGATCTCGGCTGCCCCTCCAGGCCAGTCCACCCTCACCTCTTTGATGGCGGCCTCCGGGACGAGACCAAATCGAGCCGATAATTCACACTGGGATGCCCAACTCATTCCACTCTGAATATAGCGCTCCTGCCGCTGACCGCCACAGCTGACCGTGACCCTGGCGCCAATGCCGGAACGATTGACCTTCCGTCCGCGCAGCCGCACCTCCAACCACCTTCCTGCGCTGCGATTCTCGAGAACTGTCGGCTTCGCATCGATATTATTGATGACGATATCAGGGTCTCCGTCACCGTCCAGGTCGCCGCAAGCGGCTCCCCTGGATGAGCCTGACGTATCCTTACCTTCGGGAAGAACGCGGCGGCTCTCCTTGAATATTCCGCTGCCCCCATTGAGAAACAGCTGGTTTCGCTGCCTGTAACCGACAGCCGAACGCAGGCCGTCGACCTGGGGAGCGACATGGCCGTTGGCCACGAAGAGATCGAGATCTCCATCGCCTTCCGCGTCAAAAAAGAAAGTTCCCCAGCCAAGATACGGATAGCTGGCGCTTCCCAATCCGGCTGGAAAGGTCCCCTCGTCATAGAGGCCATCTTTTCCGGGCAGGTAGAGGGTGTTCGTATCATCTTCAAAATGGGTCATAAAGACGGCCTCTCGCTGCAGGCCGGATACATCTCCAGAGGCCAGCCCCATGCCGGCCTGGGCGATCCCATAATCGTTGTAAGCCAGCCCGAGAAAAAGAGCGGCCTCCTGGAAGCTCCTGCCCGCCTTGTTCAGGAAGCAGAAGTTTTCCCGGGTATCATTCGCGACAATGAGATCCGGGAGCCCATCTCGTCCGATGTCTACCACCAGGGTTCCCAGCCCATAGCTTGGCCGAACCGCATGAAGCCCCCACTCACGGCTCACATCGCGAAACTTCCCCCCTCCAATGTTTTTCAGAAGAACATCTGCCTGCGCCTCCATCCCCCCGGGGCCGCAAAAGATCGAGAGCCCCTTGTATTCACACTCTTTCCGTCCGCCCCCTTCCGGACCAAGACGCAGGTAGTTGGCGACATAAAGATCCACAAGCCCATCGGAGTCAAAATCCGCAAAACTCGAGCTCGTACTCCAGGCAGGAACCTCAGTCCCTGAGTCGACGAGACGCCTGAAGCGTCCCCCTCCCAGGTTGCGATAGAGAGCGTTCGGACCGCGGTTGGTCACATAAAGATCCAGCCGACCATCGTTGTCGACATCCGCGACCGCCGCTCCGCTGCCCCAGCCGGGGTCCCCGGCCCGGGAAAGCGCTGTGATATCCGTGAATTTCCAGCCGCCATCGTTTCGGTACAGCCCGTTCACCGCGCCTGCCGCCGCCCTCCCCGAACCCGCGTTGACAAGATACACATCCAGGTCCCCATCCTGGTCACAGTCAAAAAGCGCGACACCGCTGCCGTTCACCTCATCAATCCGTTTTTTTTCGGGAGAGCCGCAGCGATGTAGAAATTCAATCCCCGACCGCTCGGTCACATCGACAAACTCCGGATCCCGGGCGCATAACCACGCGCTCGATCCGATGGCACAGACAAGCAGCAAGAGCCTGCTGTAAAGAAGCGGGGTTGTATTCATCGAAGACTCGTGGGCAGCACTTGTAGCCTGGGTGGTTGATGGTGGAAAATAGCGGCAGTGAATTATTCCCCAAGCCGGGCATCAGGACAATACGAGTGCTCAAGTTACTTACGCTATCCTGCATCTACATCTGCTGCATCTGCCCTGGGTCCCCTGCAGATGAGTTGGCGGACGACCTGGCAGCAGGACGCTTCGACAGGGCTCTGCGGCAGATCGAGGTTCTCTTGGCTGAACCGGACGACGGCAGCCGGGAAAAACGCCAGCGCCTGCTCGAGCTGCGCGCGAAATGCCTGTTTGAGCTGGCAAACTACCCCGCATGTGAAGAGACCCTCCTGAGGCTCCTCGATACCGGCACGACAACAAGGCTTCACAAGGCCGAGCTCCTGGCCCAGGTAGCCAGGCTTCGCTCCTTCCAGCACAATCATTCCCGGGCGGGCAAAACAATCGAGCGGGCCCTGGAGCTCGCTGACAATCCGGATCTTCGCCGGGTCGCGATCTCCATAGCTCTGCGCGCGCGAAAGCATGAAGAGGCTCTCCCCCACATCAAGAAGGTGCTGGAAAAGCTGCCGCGAGATCCACGAGCGCATTACCAGCTCGGGCTCATCCAGCAACGGCGAGGTGAATACCAGCTCTCCATTCCAGCCCTGAAGCGAGGCCTGGAGGTAGCCGCTCTAAAAAACGAGGCGAGCTTTGAACTGGCGATGGCGCTGCGAAAATCAGGACGACCGAGCGAAGCCCTGGCTCTCCTCATCGATCTTCTGCAGGAGGATCCAACCATCGAGCACGCCTGCTACCAGGCGGCCCGCTGCCTGCTGGAAATTGGAGGCCCAGGCCAGGCCAGGCTCGCCGCCTACCTGCTTGATTATCTCAAAGCCCTGAAGGAATCGAACGGTCCATCCTCAAGAGACCACCATCTCGCCGCAGCCGGCAAGGCGGCAGAGGCGTGGCTGTTGAGGGCAACGACCAGGGAGGCTCTTGGCGATGATGCCGGAAGTCTCGTAAACCTGCGAAAAGCAGAGGGGCTCTCGCCCTTGTCGCCGGCTGTCATCCTGCAGGGGGCAAGATTCTTTCTCCGCAGAGGACTGCTGGAAGAATCAAGGAGGCGGCTTGCCCGCCTGGGGTCTGCGGGTGAAAAATTAAAGAGCTCTGTCACCGAACGCGCCCGGGCTCTCAACAAGTTGCAAAGCGGCCCCTGGAAAACGGCGGCCCTCCAACTGGCCGCCTGTGGATGGGCCGAGGCCGAGCGGCCCCTGGTGGAAGCTCTCGCGGCAAGCCGACAGGCCGCCCCCGGAAAATCCGTCTCACTGGCACGCCTGCTCCTGGCCAGGAACCCCGCTTCGCAGCCCGCGCTGCTCTTCCTCACTGAGCACACCGGCGCGCCGCGGCTCGTGATCCCCCACCTCCACTACCTCGCCAGGCTCTGCGCGGCCGACCCTGAAAACGCCCTGCGGCGAAAAGAACTGGCGACCCTGCGCAAACTTCTGCTTGGCTCCTGAGCCCGGCCGAAGGCATTATGGTGGATTATTCAGAATCTTTAACCCGGGAGCTAACAGGTGAAATCGAGTCTCCGTTTCTTTCTTGCCCAGGCGGAAAACGCAGATCCGCCGTCCAATTGGGATCAGGCCATCGGCGTAGCCGTCCTTCTCGCCACCGCCATCATCTCCTACTTCCTCATGCGCGCGATCATTGTTCCTCTCATCAGCAGATGGGTAACCGAGAGCAAAAACAAGATCGACGATATGCTCCTCGACCCCCAGTTGCTGCACAGAGTCTGCCTCCTGGCACCCTTCACTGTAATCTACCTGCTGGTCTCAGGAACCGACCATGTCCCTGAAGCCCTCGCCAGCTACCTCCCCGCGGTTTGCAGAAGTAACGATCTTGGCAGCACCTGGTGGGCCCCACTGGAAAAGATCAACGAGGCTCTGATTGTGCTGCTCGTGACACTGGCGGTCAGCGCAGCCATCAACGCCTTCAATTCGGTCTACCAGACCTTCGAGATCTCCAGACAGCGCCCGCTCAAGGGCTACCTCCAGATTGTGAAGCTCCTCGCCTTCGCCTTCGGCGCGGTCATTATCATCGCGATCCTGACAGGACAGAGCGTTGGCTACTTCGTGACCGGGCTCGGAGCCATGACCGCTGTCCTGCTGCTCGTCTTTAAGGACACCATTCTCTCGCTGGTGGCATCCATCCAGTTGACCCAGAACGACATGGTGCGGGTAGGAGACTGGATCGAGATCCCTGGCGCAGGAGTTGACGGCGATGTCATCGATGTCGCCCTGCATACCGTCAAGGTCCAGAATTGGGATAAGACCATCGCCACGGTACCCACAGCACAGCTCATCCAGAAGTCATTCCGGAACTGGAGAGGAATGTCGGAATCCGGGGGACGCAGGATCAAGCGTTCGCTCAGCATCGACATGTCGACGATCCGCTTCCTGGAGGAAGATGAGATCGAGCGCTTCTCCCGGTTCTCGCCTCTGAAGCAGTATATGGAATCAAAGATCGATGAACTCGACAGCCACAATAAGGAAAACGATCCGGGGTCTGACCTCACCTGGGACCCTCGACGCCTGACGAACATCGGAACCCTCCGGGCCTACATTGTCCAATACCTGAGAGGCAATAAGCGGCTCCACCAGGAGGGAATGACCCTGCTGGTACGCCAGCTCCAGCCCGGATCGCAGGGACTTCCCATCGAGATCTATTGCTTCGCCAATGACACCGCCTGGGCAAACTACGAAGACATCCAGGCCGATATTTTTGACCATCTCCTGAGCAAGCTGCCTGAGTTTGGACTCAAGGTGTTCCAGGAGCCCAGCTCTTCAGACTTCACTTCCCTTGCCGGAGCCAGGGAATAGCTACCATATTCACGGCGACCGCTATCGCCGCAGACAGGATCCTTCAGCCCCATGAGACCATACCTCTTCATCCTGGCGATCTCTCTTTGCTGCCCTCTGCCCGGCGACGAGAAAGAAAAGTTCAAGCAACCCGAACTGATCATCGATGAGCGGTTCACCATCGAGCTCGCCGCCGCCCCGCCGCTTGTCGAGCACCCGATGCTCGCCACCCTCGACCCGCAGGGACGCATGTTCATCTCCGAAAGTGACGGGCAGAACCTGCAGAAAGCCGAGTTGCTGAAGCAACGGCCTCGATTTGTCAGGATGCTTGAAGACACCGATCGAGATGGCGTCTTTGATAAGAGCACCATCTTTGCCGACAAGATGGTCATGCCAGAGGGGGCCCTCTGGCACCAGGGAGCCCTCTACATCATCTCATCTCCCTATCTCTGGCGACTCGAGGACACCGATGGAGACGGGGTCGCCGACCGCCGCGACAAGATCATGGGTTATATGGAATTCGATGGCAGGGCAAACCAGCACGGCCCCTGGCTGGGACCCAACGGCCTGCTCTACTTTACCGGCGGAGTCTTCGGCTACGACCTTGTCGGAACAGATGGAATTCGCGCCGCGAAGGGGACCTCTGCCGGGGTCTTCTCCTGTCGTACAGATGGCTCGGACATCCGAGTCGTCTGCCACGCTGGAATCAATCCTGTCGAGCTGGCCTTCACGCCCTGGGGAGACATGCTGGGAACCTGCGCGATCTTCGACAGCGTCGGGGGACGGCACGACTCGCTCTCTCACTGGATTCACGGAGGCCAATACGGCCCGAAGGACTACGGCTCCACCCGCGAAGGAGCTGCCAGCCTCAAGAGAACGGGCTACAGGCTGGGCACGGTCGTGCGCTGGGGACAGGTCGCGCCGGCTGGACTTCTCCGCTACAGGGGAGAACATCTCGGCAAAGAATACCGCGGCGACTATTTCAGTTGTCACTTCAACACCCACGCGGTTCACCGAAGCACTCTCTTGTCTACAGGCTCGACCTTCGGAGCGCGAGACGAGGTCTTTCTCCGCTCCCCGAGCATCGATTTCCACCCGACGGATATCATGGAGGACCATGATGGGAGCCTCCTGGTGATCGACACCGGCGGCTGGCTCAGCTGGGGCTGCCCGACCTCCAAGCTTGCCAAGCCCCAGTTGCTTGGCTCGATCTACAGGATTCGCCGCAAGAACGGAGCGAAGACCACGGACCCGCTGGGCGTGAAAATCGACTGGAAAGAAGCCTCGCATGCCGCCCTGGCGCGTCTTCTCGCCGACCAGCGCCCTCTGATCCGTGACCGCGCGCGCGAAACCCTCGCGGCCCGCGGACAGGAAGCCGGCCCGGCCGTCATCGCATTCCTCGCAAAAAGCAAAGTTCCAGGGGACCGGGCTCGCGCAGTCTGGACCTTATCGAGAACAGGAGGTCTCCAGGCTGTAGACGCTCTCAGGGGCGCTCTCAGCGACAGTCACCCGGGGGTCCGGCAGGCGGCGGCGCGCAGTCTTGGAATGGCACGAGACAAGAAATCAGTGGAAGCTCTCTGCCGAATCGTCACGGAAGACGCGCAGAGCGTCAGGCGCTCTGCAGCCGAAGCCCTGGGGAGAATCGGCAGCCCGAAGGCCGTAAAATCAATTCTCCAGGCCATGGAAACGAGCTCCGATGATTACCTGGACCACGCGCTCTGCTACGCGCTCATCGATATCGGCGATCCAGGTGAAACCCTCAAGGGACTCGCCAGTCGATCGGCCCTGGCGAGAAAGCTGAGTCTCATCTCTCTCGACCGGATGGGCTTCAAGTTCTCCATCGGCCAGATCATCCCGCTGCTCGACACCAAGGATCCGGCGCTCAAACGCGCCGCCATGGAAATCGCCGGACGCCACCCCGACTGGGCAAAAAACATCTCGTCGCTGATCGACACCTGGCTGAAAACCGAAAAGCCCGGCCGGGATGAGAGAGCCATGCTCAGGGGCGCGATCAAGGCCTTCAACTCCAATCCGGAGGTCCGCAGCGTGGTGGCCGCGCACCTCGAGGACGAAGCCAGTTCGGCTGAAAAACTATCGGCTCTCCTGGAAGCCGTAGCCCGATGCGGAAGCGCGGGACTGCCTGCGGAATGGAAAAAGGGCTTCCGGGAAGTACTGGATCGTGACAACGAAGGGCTCAGAAGCCAGGCGGTGGCGAGCCTTCGTATACTCGGTGAAACCGGCTTCCGGGAGAGGCTCCTCAAGCTTGCCTCCACTGCTGGAGCCTCCCAACGCCTGAAGATCTCTGCCCTTGCCGCCGTTACAATTGACCGCGGCAAGCTCACTGACGAAGCTGTCGACCTGCTTCTTTCCCAGCTCCGGCCCGACAGCAAGCCGTCCCTGCGGCTGCAGGCCTCACGGGCCCTCTCGGAGGCTGCCCTCAGCACAAAGCAGCTCACCCGGTTGGCCGACAGACTGCCCGGCTGCGGCCCGTTGGAGCTGCCGCTGCTGGCCAACGCATTTGAGCAGCCCGGCACAGGCTTCTACGTAAACGTCGACGTCGACGTAAAGGACGAAGCGAGCGGCCGCGTCTCGGGCACCCACAAGGGATTGGCCGCCTCCCTCGATGACCCGGGAGGCAGCGACGCGGTCTGGAACTCCTGGAATCCTCTCTCCGGAACTCGGGTCAGCGAATTGATCGACTCGATGGGCCGCATCGTCCCCCGCCTTACCGTCGGCAGTCCCGCTGGCGCCAGCCTCACAGGTTTTGCCAGGGGAAGAACCAATCCCCTGCTGGTAGATTTTGTCTTCAACGGAAAGAAAAGCGGGGGCGGCCGCCACCAGGAATACGTAACCGGCTTTGACCTTGGCGGCCTGGATCCGACCGGACTCTACAAGCTCGTATTCTATGGAACATGGGAACCCCTTGGTGAGAAGAAGCAGGGCTCGGAGGTCCGGGTCCAGCACCTGGGCGGCTCCGGGAAGAAAAACATAGCCGGACTGGAAACCGACCAGGAAGTTTTCTCCGAGGGCTTGTCGCACGCTCTCTTCGAGGGACTGCGGCCGCTCCCTGATGGCCGAATCCGAGTCTCCTGGACAGCGGCTCAGGCGGACCGGAAAGAAAACCAGGGAGCCTTCAACGGCTTCACCCTTATCTCAAAAACCACTGGAAAGAATCCTGAGATAGAGAAGCTCGGCGGCAAGCTGCTCGCCTCGCTGCAGAAGTCCAAGGGGTTGACCTCGCTCCAGCCATCCCGGCTCGAACGTATTTTCCTAGGCTACCCCGGAGACATTCGTCGAAAGTCCTCAGCCCTCATCAAGAGCATGGCTGAGAATGACCAGGAAAAAGCCGGACGGATCGAAGAATTCCTCGCCCGCATGGAAGGCGCCAGCATCGAAAAGGGCCGGGAACTCTTCTTCGGCAAGAAGGCCGCCTGCTCCACCTGCCATAAGATAGAGGAACGCGGCGGGGACATTGGGCCCGATCTTTCACGCATCGGGCAGGTCCGCAGTTGGCGTGACCTGCTTGAATCCACCCTCTATCCAAGCTCGACCATCGTCAACAGCTTCGAGACCCACGCCATCGTCACCCGCGACGGCCGCCCGCTCACCGGTATCGTTCGTCACGAGACCATCGACACCGTTACGCTGGCGACTGCCCAGCTCGAGGAGGTTTCGATCCCGCGCTCCAGCATCGTCCGCATGGAGCCCACGGCGGTCTCCCTCATGCCCCAGGGCCTGGACAAGAACATCGGCGACGACGACTTCCCCCACATCATCGCCTTCCTCAAGAGCCTCAGATAGATCGCGGCGCCTGCTCAGGCGTAGAGCTGGATCGTAGGCTTGACGATGACCTCGGGAACCGAAGCGCGCGCCGGAAGCCTCGCCACAGCCACCACCATGGCGGCTATGTCCTCGGGCTGAAGAATACGAGTCTTGTGCTCGTCGCTGACCTTCTGTGGACGATTATCGAGAATAGGAGTGTCCACCTCGCCAGGGTAGACATTGGTGATACGGATACCATTATCACCCTCTTCGTAGCCCGCCCCGATACCAAGCGCCCGCTGAGCGAACTTGGACGCGCCGTAGGCGATTCCACCTAGGGGAATGGGCCTCTTCCCGGCGGTCGAGCAGATATTGACAATCAATCCATCCTGGCGCTCGCGCATTCCCGGCAGCACAGCGTGCATGCAGTTGAAAGGCCCCGTAGCGTTGACAGACATAACGCGGTCCCAGTCCTCCGGAGTCGTCTCGGCCATCGACCGCTCTCGAACATTGATCCCGGCGTTGATGACGATGATGTCGATTCTCCCCAGGGTCTCCTCCGCCCAGGAGAAGAACTCGCCCGTGCTGTCACGGTCGGCAACATCGCAGGTCTTCGTCAGGACAGGATTTTCTCCCGTATGCAGGGAGGCCGTCTCAACCAGGGGCTCTTCCCTGCGCCCGCAGATAGCCACATGGCTCCCCTCAGCAGCGAAGGCAAGGGCGACCCCGCGTCCAATTCCTGTTCCGCCGCCGGTAACGACGACTCTCTTGTCTTTAAGATCCACGATAGAACCCTCTCTACTGGCTAATGCGAACGACCGCCGGCGCAGCGGAACAGGAGTTAGCCTGCATCCCTCTCATACGACCGGAAACTGTAAGCATACTGGTTTTTTTCATCCGGCTCATGGCATTCTTCTCCCGCGAGCCGAAAGCCTTCGAGCACATCCGGCGGCAAGGACACATCCCCCTCTACCTCCGCCCCCACCAGGGTTACGTAGAGCCTGCTGGATGCGGGCAAGGCGAGAGCGTAGATGGATGCTCCTCCGACGACAAAAACCTCATCATCTCCTGCCGCAGCCTCAAGGGCGGCATCCAGCGACTGAACCACGAGACAGCCCTCAGCCTGGTACTCGGGATCACGAGTCAGCACGATGCTCGTCCGTCCCGGCAGAGGCCGGCCAATCGACTCCCAGGTCTTCCTCCCCATGACAATATGATGCCCCATGGTGAGAGCCTTGAATCTCTGCAGATCGGCAGAGAGGCGCCATGGAAGATCGCCGTCCCTTCCGATGACATAGTTCTCCGACATGGCCCAGATACACGACAAATTCATACCGCGACCGGAGCCTTGATGTGGGGATGGGGGTCGTAGTCCTCGAGCTCAAAGTCTTCAAACCTGAAGGAAAAGACATCTTCCACCTCGCTGTTCAGCTTCATGGCAGGCAGCCCCCTCGGCTCCCGCGAGAGCTGCAGCTTCGCCTGTTCCATATGGTTGGAATAAAGATGAACATCGCCGAAGGTGTGAACAAACTCTCCCGGCTCAAGCCCGGCAACCTGGGCGACCATCAGCAGGAGGAGCGAATAGCTGGCTATATTAAAGGGAACCCCCAGGAAGACATCGGCGCTTCTCTGGTAGAGCTGGCAGGAGAGCTTTCCTTCCGCCACATAAAACTGGTAGAGAAGATGGCAGGGAGGAAGAGCCATGGACTCCAGCTCCCCTACATTCCAGGCGCTCACGATCAGTCGCCGTGAATCCGGGGTCTTCCTGATCTGCTCAATAACCTGCGACACCTGGTCAATGGTCCCGCCATCGGGAGTCCCCCAGGAACGCCATTGGTGCCCGTAAACCGGTCCGAGATTCCCAGCCTCGTCCGCCCACTCATCCCAGATCCCTACACCGTTCTCCTTGAGATAGGCGGTGTTCGTGTCCCCCTGGAGAAACCACAAAAGCTCATGAATGATCGAGCGCAGATGCAGCTTCTTCGTGGTCAGGAGAGGGAAACCCCGGGCAAGATCAAATCGCATCTGGTGGCCAAACACGCTGATCGTACCGGTTCCGGTGCGATCCCCTTTTTCGACGCCTTCGTCAAAAATACGATCTAAAAGGTCCAGATACTGTCTCATTTTTCAGCCTTGGCTTCTGAGGATTTCCGTCAGGATAACCGGATCCTCGCCCGTTTGTTCAGCATATTCCTCCCGGGTCGGGAGCAGCCGTGTGAGAAGTTTTTCTTCGTGATGAAGAGCGATGTCCTGCAGCCGATGCTCGACAAACGGATTCCGGAATCTCTCCAGAACTTCGCGGGCGAAACCCTCCGCATCCTCAACACGATCACTCACCGTTGGCACTATCTCCTGAAAGAGAAGCTCGCGCAACCAGGAACCGAGCCCGGGGTCCTCGACGGCCTCTCTCACCGTCTCAAATCCGGAGGGTAGAGCCTTTGCCACCAGCGCCGTATGCGCTCCGTTGAGGATCCTCACCTTACGCAACGCGTAAGGCGTCACGTCATCTACAGGCCGAATAGCCGGGTGGGAAAACAGATCGAGTTTGCCATCCACCTTCTCGATAGCGAAAAGAGCGAAAGGCTCGCAGGCGACCACCAGGGGGTCTTCATCGAGCAGTGGATGATCGTCGGGCTTCCCGGTGACAATCCGGTCAACGAGGTTCTCGTGCCAGGAGCATTCTCTCGCGGCCCAACGGAGAAAAACCGGAGCCGCCCCCCACAACTCGCCAAGCCCGAGGACGAGTCCCCGCAGCTTGCTGGCGTTGTGCTCGATGAGTTCGCAAGGAAGAATTGTCAGCCCTGGCAGGCCGGCCTCAAAGCGAGCCAGCAGCACCTGGAGGAGCTTGGCGGGAAAAGAATTCGGCGGAGAAGAACCGGGCCCATCGGACTCATCTACCTCGTACCCCTTCTCGGTCGTGTTTGATATCACGACCCGCAGCCCAGGCGAACGTGCAAGCTCAAGCACCTCTTCCCAGCTATCCGACGCTACCAGGGCCCTGCCGATGCTCTCAACCCGCTTGCTCTCATCCATCCTCTCGCCGGCACAGATCCCGCGCAGAAGCACATGGTAGGCGCAGCCGGAGGCTTTCAGCTCTTCAACACGACTGCCAGGAGTCGACTGTACCACGACGACCTTGCCGGGGTCCTCGCCCGCCGCGGCAGCCTCCTGCACGAAGAGATCGAAGAAGGCCCGGAGAAACTTCCCGGCGCCAAATTGGAGAATGGTCTCTTTTTGCCCGCCCATCGCGCCTTTACAGGGTTCCCTTCATTCAATTTGACATGCCGGTCAACCGGTCAGAAAACGCATCACCGACTCCAGTGGACCGCGCCGGAAAAAGCGAAGCCAGCCGGTAGCGACAAGAACAGACACCACCCAGACCAGAACAATCCAGGCCGCGGCCTCCGTCAACTCCATACTACCCAACTTTCCCTCTTCAAGTTGGTCTCCGATGATCAAGAAAGAGATAAAGACATGGGCGACATACAGGGTGAGGGCCATGCGACCGGTACAGGCCAGGGGGTGGAGAATTTTTTTTACTCGGCCGGGCCCACAGGCAAGGAAGCACAACGCCACAACGCTGAAGGCCACGCCACCCGCGGAGAGAACGTAAAGCGGAGCTGGAGGGAGGCTCTCCGCCTTCGCCAGTTCATGAAGTTCCATTACAAATTCATCCAGGCGCCCAAGGCTCGTTTTTTTCGCAAAGGCGCCATCCAGGAACCAGGCGAGTAGATAGCTGCCAGCGGCGACCTGCGCGGAGCTCACGAGGACACACAGGCTCGTTCGACGATCCTCGAGACTCTGCCGCCCGAGCCACATCCCGGCGAAGAGAAAGCCCAGCCAGGGCAGAAGGGGATGCCAACCGTTGAACACCAGGTTCTTCACCATCTGCCAGGGTTCCCAGAAGTCTCTGTACTCGAGCGTATCAAGATTCCAGTCATCCCAGAAACCGCCGGCGAGGTAAAGCATGGTGAAACCGGCGACTGCCCAGCCCGTGAGCGCCCATAGCCATCTCCCCGGCAGAGAGATAAAGGCCGCCGCGAAGAGAAAATAAAAACCGTAGAAATGAAGGATATCCGCGGGCCAGATCCACACCCAACTGTAGCCCACCGCGATGAGAAAGAAAGCGCGCTTACAGAGGACAAAACGTAACGCTGAGAGGCCTGCTTCCTTCTCCTTCGCCCGGGATGCCATCAGGGAGATCCCCGCCCCGGCGACGACCACAAAGAGCGCGGCCGCCCTCCCGGAAAAAACACCGGTGAAGCCATTCAGCCAGGAGGGTCCTACGGGGCTGAGGCCAGACAGGAGGATCCTGTAATTGACAACCACCATCCCGAGAAAAGCGAGCCCCCGGGCGACATCATAGGCCTGGAGACGATCAACCCTGACCGCAACGCCTTCCTTCTGTCCAGTCAACAGGAACGGCCCCTCAGGCAATGAGCTGGTGAATCGGCTCGGCTCCCTCAACTCCAACGAGCTTCTGGTCAAGACCGTTGTAGAAGAAGCTCAGCCGGTTCGGATCAAGTCCCAACTGCGTCAATATCGTCGCATGAAGGTTCTTGACGTCGAAACGATCCTCGATGGCATGGGCCCCGAGCTCATCAGTCTTCCCAACGCTGACTCCGCCCTTGATACCTCCACCAGCCATGAACATTGTAAAGCCGTAGGAGTTGTGGTCCCGGCCGGTGCCCTTGCCGTACTCAGCCGTTGGCTGGCGACCGAACTCGCCACCCCAGACGATCAGGGTCTCATCGAGCATGCCGCGCTGCTTGAGGTCCTTGATCAATCCCGCGATGGGCTTGTCGGTATTACCGGCATGGATACCGTGGTTGCGCTCGAGGCTGCCGTGGGCATCCCAGTTATCATCGTTGTGAGCCCCACCAGAGTAGACCTGAATAAAGCGAACGCCGCGCTCGACAAGCCTCCGCGCCAGCAGGCACTTGCGACCGAAGTCATCCGTTCGAGACCCATCGATACCATAGAGATCACGGGTCGCATCGGACTCCTGGTTGAAATCGACCGCCTCGGGCGCGTGCTTCTGCATGTTGAAAGCGAGCTCATAGCTGGCAATCCTGGCGGCCAGGTTCGAGTTGGTCGGATGCTGAGCGTAATGCGTCGAGTTGATGTCGTTGAGGTTGTCAAGCAGACGCCGCTGGACACTCTTGCTCATTCCTGGCGGCATGGCGAGGTCAAGGATCGGAGTCCCGGTAGCCTTGACAACAGTCCCCTGGTAAGAGGCTGGCATATAACCGCTCGTCCAGTTCTTGGCGCCGCTGATGGGGCCTCCCTTATTACTCAGCATGACAACAAAACCGGGCAGGTTCTGGTTTTCACTGCCGAGACCGTAGGTCGCCCAGGTTCCGATGCAGGGGTTGCCGCTGAGAACACGGCCGGAGTTCATATTGAGCAGAGCCGAACCATGCAGCGGAGAGTCGGCATACATGGAATGAATAAAGCCAATGTCATCAACGCAAGTGCCGAGATGGGGAAACAGGTCCGAAACCATCTTGCCGCATTTACCGTAGCGTTTGAATTTCCACTTGGGACCAACGACACGCCCCTTGTTCTTGCGGCCTCCACGGCCAAAGGTCTTGACCTCGATGGTCTTTCCATCAAGAGGATAGAGATCAGGCTTGTAGTCGAATGTGTCGACCTGGCTGGGACCTCCATACATGAAGAGGAAGATGACATTCTTCGCCTTCGGCTTGAAGTGAGGCTGCTTGACCGAGAGGGGATTCTTGAACTTGCTCACCCCATCGGCCGCCACCGTCTGGTCAGCGAAAAAATTGCTGCCAAGCAGCCCTGCGAGGGCGGTACCCGTAAACCCTCCGCCGGTCTGCCAGAGAAATTCCCGGCGAGTCCGACCACAAAACTGGTTGCCGCCGCCATGTCTGTTCATTGAGTTACTCATACTTATGGTTTCACTCCTCAGTCGAGGTATACGAATTCATTTAGATTGAGAGCCAACAGGCAGAAATACTTGAACGCCTGCTCTGCAGTGAGCTTGTCTTCCGCCTGGAAGTCATTGATTAGCTTGACGCATTTATCGACCTCATCCTTTACCGGCTTCCGGCAGAAGACGAGGTTGAGGCCCGCGCTGACTTTCCCCCGGACATCGTCGCCGAATTCCTTCTGCAGATAGGCGGAGAACACGCCGGCCTGGTCGTTGAGGAACTTGCTGTTGAGCATGGTCAGGGCCTGGGTTGGCACCGTTGTGGTAAATCGTGAGGCGCAGCTGGAATCAGTATCCGCCAGGTCATGGGTCGAGAGCATCGGAGGTATGAGGGAGCGCTTAATGAAGATATAGACACTGCGTCGTCGCTGCTCCTCCGGCGAAGACTTCCGCCAGACACCGCCGGGGCGGGATGAGGTCTGTAGAACCGCGCGGGGCACCTCGGGATAAAAGCTCGCCCCAAGGTACTTCGTGCTGAGCGTCCCATTGACCTTGAGAATCGAATCACGGATCTCCTCGGCCGACAATCTCCGCATATTGAAACGCCAGAAGAGATTGTTGGCGGGATCCGCGGCCAGGGCTTTCGGCACCGACTTCGAGGACATCATATAGGCGCTCGATGTCATCAGGAGCTTGTGGAAGTTCTTCAGTTTCCAGCCACGGTTGACCATCTCAACGGCCAGCCAGTCGAGAAGCTCCGGGTGAGTCGGCAGTTGGCCCAGCTTTCCGAAGTCGCTCGGCGTAGAACAGATTCCCCTGCCAAAGTGGAACTGCCAGAGCCTGTTGGCGATCGCGCGAGAACTCGTCGGATTGTCTTTGCTGACCAGCCACTCGGCCAGGGCTCTTCTCTTGCCAGAGGTCTGCGAATTCGGCCGCTGGGTGATTTGCGGCGCCACCGAGGTCAAGACCGCCGGGAAGCCGGGCTCAACCTTCTTGCCCTGGATGTGGGGGTTACCCCTGAGCAGAACGTGGGTCGGAGATCTCCCCTTCTCGGCGACCGCCATGGTGTCGTAGCTGGTAGACTTGGTCGTCTGCACAACTCCACGCGCCTTGCTGTCCTGGAGCTTCGCCCGAAGCTCATCATAGAGCTTCCTGTTGGCGGCGCCGATCAACTCCTCTCCACGCCGCTTGATGAGCGAAGTAATGTCTTCACCGGTAAACTTTCCGGCCCGCAGGCCCACATCGATATACTGCCCGCCGCCGGTCTGCTTGCAATGAACGGCGATGGTATTGAGCCCTACCCCGAGAGCCTTGACCGCCGTCTGGGGAAGGCTGAACGAGATGTAATCATTCCTGTGACCGGAGAGCTTCTTGACCAGGGCGCCGTTGATATACACCTCGGCATCTTCGTCGTGACAGATATCGAGGAAGAGCGTTCCCGGCAGGCGATCAAGACTGAATTCCTTACGCAGCCAGATGCCAGGAGTCTTCCACTCGGTTCGCACCACAGCGCCCGGCGTGCCGTTGGTTCCGAAGCCGCCTGGACCCTTCTTCCATCCCTTGGTCTTGTATCCCGGCCGCGCCCAGCCGCCATCAGGCTTCTTCAGCGTGTAGGACCAGCGCTGGGCATCTTTTTTCGAGGTCCCTATGATGGTCGACTCCTCGGCTTTGGTCAGCGTCAACCCCCGATCGCTAAAACCGGGACCCGACCAGAGGACTGAAAGACGAGGTTCTTCGTAAGCGTTGAAATACTCGAGTCGAACACCCCTGAGCCCGGCCTTCAGCTCGGCGGAGGCATCTCCGGAATGCGACCCGCCCCCGTCAGCCTCGAAGATCTTCTTGCCATCAACCAGCAGGCGGACACCCGCGGTTGAAGAGATCTTGAAAGTGTACTTTCCATCGGCAGGCACCCGTAATTTGCCATCGAACACCAACCCGATAGCGTGCTTGCGCGAAGCAGGCCTCAGGGAAAGGAATCCATCAGCCAGTTTCCCCTCAGCCTCATGCTTGATGAGGTCAAAATCTGGAAGCTTCTTCCAGGTGTCTCGATAAAACTTGAAGGAAAGCTCCAGCAGATCAGGTACCCGAACGCCCGCAGCCGTCTTGAGGCCATCCTTCTTCATGAGGGCCAGCTTGAAGTTCTCTTCAATCTGGAAGATCTGGTTATAGAGCCCGTTCTCGACAGCCTCTTTTTTCGCCAGCTCAGCCTTGAGCTTCTCGCTCTCGACATTGTCCATGACCTTGCGCGTCGAGCGGTCGTTCATATTGGTGACGTCCTGGAAGAAGGCCAGCAGGCGGTAATAGTCTTCCTGTGGAATCGGATCCTTCTTGTGATCATGACAACGCGCGCAACCAACCGTCATCCCCATGACAACCTGGGTGGTCGTCGACAGCACCCCGTCCAGTACATCGTACTTCGCCAGCAACCTGTCGGCCGGCTCATCATTCCAGATTCCAAGGCGGTAAAAACCGGTGGCTGAGATGCTGTCCGCATCAATATTGTCCAGCTCATCTCCGGCGATCTGCTCCATCACGAAACGGTCGTACGGTTTGTCCTCGTTGAAGGACTTGATGACGTAATCCCGATATCGCCAGGCATGCGCCTTGTTGTTGTCCCGCTCGTAGCCGTGGGTCTCAGCGAAACGCACCAGGTCAAGCCAGTGCCTGGCCCATTTTTCACCGTAGTGCCTGGACTCGAGCAGCCTGTCGATCAGGGCCTCCCACGCGCCGGGGGACTTGTCCTCCTGGAACGCCTTGACCTCGGCGGGGGTCGGCGGCAATCCAATCAGATTGAAATAGGCTCTGCGAACCAGGGTCTCCTTACTCGCCGGAGGCGCGGGGCTGAGCCCCTGCTTCTCGAGCCTGGAAAGGATGAACGCGTCGATCGGGTTCTTCACCCAGCCGCGGTCCTTGACAGACGGCACCGCGGGCTTCGTTACTTTTTTGTATGCCCACCAGGAACGATCCTCATCCGTGATTCCGAAGGACGCCTTTTCCCCCGCCTCACCCGCTGCAGGCTCCTTCCCCGGGGTCCAGGGAAGCCCCATCTTCACCCAGCGGGTGAGCAGGTCGATCTCAGCCTGGGGAAGCTTCCCCTTCGGAGGCATCTGGTGCTCGTCATCCTTGTAGGAGACCATCTTGAGCAGCAGGCTCTTTTCCGGATTGTCGAGACTGACGGCGGGACCAACGACTCCACCCTTGAGCACGCTGCCGCGGGAGATCAGGCGCAGGCTGCCTTTTACCTTCTTCTTATCCCCATGGCACTTATAACAGCGATTCTCAAGAACCGGCTGAACTTCCTTCTCAAAGAAACCGATCTGTTCGGGAGTAAATTTGGAGGCCTTCTTCTCCTCGGCCGAGACCAGCCCGGGTGCCAATATGGCAACCGCCAGGAGAAGGATTGAAGATACCGAAAGAGACGACTGGATGCGGTTCATGAGGTCCTCTTCTGCTCTATTTCAAGGAATCCTTTTCAAGGAATCCTTAGTACCTGCGCTGCGGGTCAGGCTGCACCCGCGACTCGTGATCAAATGCAATTTAATCGATCTGCTCTTTCATAACAAGTAAAGCTGCCGACAAGAAGGGCTTTAGTTCTGAAGGGATCAGAAATCAGACTTTTCCGGCGCGGCGTAGACCTTCAACTTCTCGATATAGGGAAGCTTCTCCGGAAGCACCCGGATGCCCGTGGTAAATTTGATCGTCTCGCCCGTATCGAGTCGGTAGGTCAGCTCGACAAAGAAGGCGATCCAGCCTTTTTCCGGCAGACGGACACGCCCGACGTAGGCACCCTTGCCATCATCGCCAAGCAACCCGCTTCTCCAGGCCGCGCCCAGGGCGGCCAGCCTGAAATCGCGCGCATCCGGATTGGTCGCATGCCAGAGCCTCGCCTCGACAGGCCGATCTGTAGCTGACACCCGGATCGAGCCATCTTCTTCCATGCTCCAGGAGAATTCAGGACGCGGAGTGCCGCGCGAAATCATCCCCGTAAAAACGGCGACTCCGGCGGAAGCGTCGGTGCCGAAAAGAGAGTGGTCGGTGTTGGGTACGTAGCGCAGGTACTTCTCTCCCGAGAGCTGGTCAAAATAGAACCTGGAAGAATCAGGCAGGAAGAACTGGTCACCTGCCGCGTTGATCATGTACTTGGGCATCCTCAGCTGATCGAGGTAGTAATAGGGATCGACCAGCCGGATCATGCGCTGGTAGGCCGGTTCGTTTTTACGCGCCATGACACCCTGCTCCTCGTAATCGCGGACAGCCGGAGCCCAGAATCCATAGGCCGCGTAGTGGTGGTCCATGGAAGGAATCACGTTCACCACGTCGATAACGATCGGGATGATTGCGGAAACCCGCGAGTCGGTGGCGCCGGTAAGCCACGTGGTCCAACCACGCTTGCTGGAACCCGAAACGATAAAGCCGCTGACGGAAAGCGGCCCAGCGAGACCGGTAGCCCTGGTCGAGCCCAGGAATTCTTCGACGGCGTCCATCGCGCGCACCGCGCTTTTCACCATCGGCCAGCGAGCGAGCCAGGTCTGGTCGCCCGTATCCATGTAAAGGTTCCAGGTGTGGGCCACGAGATCATCTTCATAGCGCCCACGAAATTCCGGAGCGAAACCCAGCGGCTGGTTGGGCACCATGCCGAGATTGGCCACGATCGTCCCCGAGGACAAGGCCATCGAGACGGTCTTGTTGTCCACGTCTTCGGCCGCCGCTTCCCCGTTGCTCCCTCCATCGATGATGAGCAAGGCCTCTGATGGCTCCCCCCCGCTCTCCTTCACGGAGTCGGGAACGACGACCTCCAGTCGATGGGTCCAGAGGGTACGGTCGACCTCGGCTTCGGAACGCCAGGTCTGCGAAACCAGGCTGAGAAGATAGCGCTGAAAACCTTCCCCCTGCTTTGATTCGAGCACATCCCAGGAATAGCTGTCATCCCGCAGGTTGACGTACTCCCGGAGCGACAGATCCTTCCGAAGCCCCATCGGCGCGCAACCGATGATAAAGAAAATTCCAGCGAGAGCGGCAAAGCCCCGCATCGCAGAGCCAGGCCTCCAGCCCGGGGAGCTCTCGCCTTCAGCCAACCGCCTCCCGCCAGCGCCCAGCCTCATCCTCCAAAGACCTCATGGAGGGCGGCTCGCATGACCTCGGGGTCGGGATCAACTCCGGTCCAGTACCTGAATCCCACCACCCCCTGGTTAACGAGCATACCCAGTCCATCGAGAACCGTGCAGCCGCGCTCGGTGGCATCTCGCACCAGGCGGGTCCTTGGCGGATTAGGAATGACGTCGGCAACCACCATGCCGGGCTCCAGGGTCTCGATGTTGAGGGCTACCCTGGCATCTACATCGGGGAAAAGACCTATGGAGGTCGCGTTGACGACAATATCGGTCCCGGGGGGAACGGAAAAATCGCCGTCCCAGGGAACGAACGCCGCCTCGACGCCGACCTTCTCAACAAGCAACTCCGCCAGTTCCCGGCCACGCTCAGCCGTCCTGTTGACGATGGTAAAGCCGACCGCTCCGGCCAGCCCCATCTCCACCCCGATCGCCCTGGCCGCTCCACCCGCCCCGAGAATGACGACCCGCTTGCCCGCGGGATCCGTGACCTCCCGCACCGACTGGACAAAGCCCTTCCCATCGGTATTTTCACCGACCAGCTCATCCCCTTCGCAGACGATACAATTCACCGCCCCCATCATCGCAGCCGACTCTCCAAGCCTGTCGAGATGCTCAATCACGGCCACCTTGTGGGGAATCGTACAATTACCGCCGCGGAAATTCATAGCCCGCATGCCGGTAACGGCATCCGCGAGATCTTCGGGCTCGACCTCGAGCGAGAGATAGCGCCAATCGAGACCGTGATGGGCGAAGGCCTTCTCAATCATGTACTGGGTAGGATTTTCGGCGATCGGCTTGCCGAAGACCGCCACCAGCTCCTGCTTGAAATTCCATTCTTTTGGCATGATATCACTCCGGGAAACATCTCTGGGGTAACCGACCATTGGGCTGGGCAGGTTACCAAGCAGAGACTCCTTTGAAAAGGCCAACTGGCCGATCAGGCGATGAGCTCTGTGATGGCCTCGCCCTCGGCGATCACCAGCGGCCGGTCCTGCGTATCGTAGACCTCTGTCGCGGGATCGATCCCCATAAGCTGGAATACGGTCGCGGCGAGGTCATCCGGCCTGACCGGATCCCGGCTCGGATAGGCTCCTGTTGAGTCGGAGGCCCCGTGGACATAGCCGCCCTTGACCCCGCCGCCTGCCAGCAAAGCCGAATAGCATTGCGGCCAGTGGTCCCGGCTCTTGTTCGCGTTGATCTTGGGCGTTCGGCCGAACTCTCCCATCCAGACCACCAGGGTGTCATCGAGGAGCCCCCTGTCATCCAGATCATCGAGCAAGGTTGGGAGGGTCTGCTCGGTGATCGGCAGATGCCGCTTTTCGATGATCGGAAACATCCTCGTATTGTCAAATCCGTGGGTGTCCCAACCGCCGGAGGTCGCGCTCCTTCCGCCGATGGTTGCGTCGAAATAGACTGTAACGAAGCGCACCCCCGCCTCCACCAGGCGGCGGGCCAGCAGGCACCCCTGGCCATAGGTATGACGGCCGTAGCTCTCTCGAACAGCCTCCGGTTCCCGCGAGATGTCGAAGGCGTCTCTCACCCTGGTCGAGCTCAGCATCTCCAGGGCCTTCTTGTAGTAGTCATCAAGACCCTTCGCGGAGGCTGAATACTCGAGAAGCCTGGACTGCGAATCGATCAGCTTCTGCATCTCTCTTCTTCTCTGCAGCCGCTCAAAGGAGAGACCTGCGGGCAGGCTGAGCTCTGGCAGCTTGAAATTCTTGCTGTTCGGATCCTCCGCGATAAAGAAGGGGTCATGGGCCTTGCCCAGGAAGCTCGCCCGCTGTCCGGGAGTAACCGACCCATCGGATATCACGTGAGGATAAGAAACGAAGGTCGGCAGCTCACTCTTGAGCGGAGCCACCTTGTCGACAACCGAACCGTAGGCCGGATAGAGGCTGAGCGAATCTCGAAGTCTCTGGTCATCTCTGGGTGGAGCGTGCCCGGTGAGCGCGTAATAGGCCGCCGAGTTGTGATTCTTCATGGTGTGGTGCATGCTCCGAACCAGGCAGATGCGGTCCATCTGTTTCGCCATTCGCGGCAGGTGCTCGCTCACCGGAAGCCCCGGAACAACACTCTTGATGGGCTTGTGCGGCCCACGAATTTCAGCCGGGGCGCCGGGCTTCATATCGAATGTATCGACATGACTCGGCCCGCCAAACTGGAACAGGAAGATCACCGACTTGGCCTTGACCTGCGGTGCCGCCAACGCGGCTGTCTCCTCAGCTCTCAGGAGTCCCGGAAGAGTAAGGCCAAGCATCCCCAGGCCGCCGGCACGGAGCAAGCTGCGGCGACTGATACCCGCTGTCTCGAAATCACCGCAGGCTCCCGGAACTCCCCGCGCCAACAACCGTTCCCGATCTTTGCGATTCATACCTGTTTCTCTACCTGCGAAGCAGGAACTCCTTGGAATTTACCAGCGCCCAGGCCAGGTCTTCGAGGGCGGCCCGCCCCCCCCCCGGCGAGGGGAAAGGCCCCCCTGGCTGAAGGGGTCCCGACCCCCGTGGGGGGACCCCCGAGCGCGCCCCGGTAGAGCCCCCTGACACGCC
>Ga0163108_10000742_pt1 | contig 24241 bp, 21 predicted proteins | sample Fk1155metaG_FD_109644 | JGI IMG/M metagenome (GOLD analysis project Ga0163108, IMG submission 109644) | Marine microbial communities from the Central Pacific Ocean - Fk160115 155m metaG | ecosystem: Environmental > Aquatic > Marine > Oceanic > Photic zone | place: The Central Pacific Ocean...
CTGTTACGCTTAATATTTTTAAAAATTATTTTTTTTTCAACTCGTTTTGTTGCATCATTTACTTTTATTATAGGTACTACTGCGTGATTTGTTTTAAGTTTTTTTATAATTTCATTTATTATTTTTTTAGAAGGAAAGGGTCTAGCAGAGTCATGAATTAATACTTTTTTACAATTCATTTTTTTTATCTTTTTTAGTGCTTTAAATGTAGATTCCTGTCTTGTTTTACCACCTACAATTTTTAAGGTTTTTTTTAGATTTAATTTATTTAGATGTTTTTTGTGCTTTTTGTTATAAACAATTATAGTTTTTTTAATTTTACGAAAATCTTGAAATGAATTTAGTGCATGTTCTAATAATTTTTTATTATTAACTTCTATATATGGCTTTGGTACACTAGATTTTAGCCTTTTGCTTTCACCAGCTGCTAGTAATATTAGAAAAATGTTCATTATGTATTATATATCAATAATATTTAAATATTTTATTTTTTTAAAATGCTAGATTTTATTAAAAAAAATAAATGGATTTTTGTTATTTTTTCAATAACTTTTCCTTTAGGAATATTAACATTTTTTACATTTATTAATGAAAACTTTATTAAATTAAATTATTTTAATTTTCAAACCTTGCTAGTTATAGACCTGGCATTGGTTTTGGTATTCTTTTTAATAATTCTAAGAGAAATTTATAAACTTTTTAAAGACAAAGAAAAACAAGGAGTAGGCTCAAGAGCAAATCTGAGATATATATCTTTTTTTTCTATATCTATTTTATTACCATCTATACTTATCGCAATATTTTCTTTAATTTTATTTTCTGTAGGATTACAGAAGTATTTTGATCAGAAGATTACCACGGCGGTAAATAATTCATATGATGTTGCAAAAAATTATGTAGATGAAACTAGAAATAATATTGAAGCTGATGTTTTATTGGTAGCGATGGATATAAATAGAAATGCTAAACTATTTCATGATAATCCTAAAATTTTAAAAGATGTTTTGAAGCATCAAAGATTGATCAGAAGATTAGATGAAATATATTTGCTAGATGGTTCTGGAAAAATATTAATGTCTGAAGTAAGAGATATTACATTAGAATTTGTTCCACCTTTAGATAAAGCTTATGAATTATTAGTTTCTGACAATAGACCAATTAAAATTACAGATGCTATTACAAATAGATCTTCCTCTTTATTAAAACTTGAAAGTTTTATTGATACTTATCTGTATGTTGTAAAATTTTTAGATCCAAAGATTATTAACTACTTAAAAGAAACTGAACAAGCCATTAATTTTTATTATAGTGTAGAAAACAAAAGAACAGGAATAAAAATAACATTTGCGTTAATTTATGTTATTGTTGTTACTCTACTATTATTTTTATCAATTACGATCGGAATAAAATTTGCTTCAAGATTTTTTAAACCTATAGTTAATTTAATTAGAGCTTCAGAAAATATCAGCGCAGGTAATTTAAATACAAAAGTTCCAATAGTAGAAGCTGAGGAAGAAATTGATAAATTAAACAGAAATTTTAATTCAATGATAGATAGATTAAAAACGCAACAAGAGAAATTATTATCAACAGAAAGACATGAGGCATGGAGAGACGTAGCTAGAAAACTAGCTCATGAAATAAAAAACCCCTTAACCCCTATTCAATTGTCCATTGATAGATTAAGAGAAAAATATTTAAACAAAATTTCAAATGAGAATGATAAAGATAATTTTGAAAATTATTTAAAAACAATTAATAGGCAAATTAATGATATAGAACATCTTCTTAATGAATTTTCAGATTTTGCTAGAATGCCAAAACCAATTTTGAAAAATATAAATTTAAAGGAAATTGTCTTAAGGATTATCGATTTACATTCTTTTTCAAACAACAATATTAATTTTAACTTTTTATGTGATAATGAAAAAATATTAATAGCTGCTGATGCGGAACAATTAAACAGGGTATTTATAAATTTAATAAAAAATTCTATTGAATCTATAATGGAAAAATCAATGAAAAATGGAGAATTTGCTTATAAAATTGATATAGAAATTAAAGAAAAAAATAACTATATATACTGTACAATTGATGATAACGGCATAGGTTTTTCAAACGATAATTTGAACAAAATAGTTAAACCATATTTCACCACAAAAGCCAAAGGCACAGGATTAGGTTTAGCAATTGTAAATAAAATAATAAATGATCATGACGGAAAAATTAATTTTAAACCAAAGCAAGAAGGCGCAAGGGTAGAAATTATTTTACCAAAAAATGTCAGCTGAAATTTTAGTCATTGATGATAATTCAGATATAAGGTTTCTTATTTCCAGCCTTTTGAAGGAACGTGGCTTTTATATTAGGCAAGCAGCAAACTATAATCAGGCTTTAAGTGAAATTGACAAAAAATTACCAGATGTTGCAATCATTGATGTAAAACTTGATAAAGGAGATAATGATGGAATTGAGTTATTAACTCATATTAAAAAAAAAGATGCAGATGTCCCCGTTATAATTATTTCTGGCCATGCTAATATCAAAATGGCGGTAGATTCATTAAAATCTGGTGCATTTGAATTTATACAAAAGCCTTTTGATTCTCAAAGATTAATTAATTTTGTAAATAGGGCAATTGAAAATTTTGGTTTAAAAAAAGAAAACAAAAACCTTCAAAATAAATTGTTCCATTCGTATGATTTAATAGGAAAAAGTTCTTTTATATTGAAATTAAAAGAACAAATAAAAAAATTAACTCTAACAGAAAGTAGAATTTTTATTTTTGGGCCCGCAGGTTCGGGTAAAGAATTAGTAGCAAGAAAAGTTCATAAAAATTCTAATCGCGCTAAAAAGGCCCTAATTATCTTAAACGGTGCATTGCTAGATCCTGAAAAATACGAACTTGAGCTTTTTGGTTCGGAAAATGACAACGGAACAATACATTATGGTGCATTAGAAAAGGCATCTGGTGGAATACTTCTAATTGACGAAGTTTCAGAAATACCATTAGAAACCCAAGCAAAGATTTTAAGAGTATTAACCGATCAAAAATTTAAGAGAATAAACGGTTATCATGATATTAATGTAAATGTAAGAATTGTATGTACTTCCAGTAAAAATATACGTAAAGAAATAGAAAATGGAAATTTTAGAGAAGACCTTTATCACAGGTTAAATGTTGTTCCTATAACACTCGAACCACTAAAAAATAGGACAGAAGATATTCCGCTACTAATAGATTATTTTTCTAAAACAATTTCAAAAGCATATGGAATAACAAAATTAAAAATTGATACAAACAATCCATATTTATTTGAATATGATTGGCCAGGAAATATTAGGGAGCTAAGAAATATGGTTGAGAGAATTGCAATATTATCGCCAAATGAAAAAAATGAGAATATTAATATGATAATAAATGAATCTTTAAAAAGAGCTTCAATTAATCAATCAGGTGTTTCTGAAAGTAATTTTTCTTTTACTTTAAAGGAAGCGAGGGAAAGTTTTGAAAAATCTTATTTAACTTCACAATTAAAAAAATTTAAAGGAAACATATCAAAAACTGCAGATTTTGTTGGCATGGAAAGGTCTGCGCTACATAGAAAATTGAAAATTCTAGGAATCAAGGGGATTAATTAATGAATATTATTGTCTGTGGTGCCGGAAGGGTAGGATATAGTATAGCTAAACAACTGTCAGCCCAAGGTCATTCAATAACAGTAATAGATCAATCAAGTGAAGATATTCAAAAAATCAATGAATCAATCGATGTTAAAGGAATAGTAGGAAGCGGCACATATCCATCAGTTCTTGAAAAAGCAGGAGCAAAAGAAGCAGATATGATTATTGCTGTTACAAAAAGTGATGAAGTTAACATGATAGTTTGCCAGATAGCCCATTCTATTTTTAATGTTCAAAAAAAAATAGCAAGAATAAGATCTCACGATTATTTAGATCCTAAATATGGTAAACTTTTTAGTAAAATAGAACTACCTGTTGATGTAATAATTTCTCCTGAATTAGAAGTTGCAAAATCTTTACAAAGGAAACTCGAGGCCCCAGGATCACTAGATAATGTTCCTTTTGCTAAAGATAAAATAAAAATGTTGGAGATTGCAATAGATGAAAAGTGTCCTTTAATAAATATTCAATTAAATAAATTGACAAAAACATTTCCAGATTTAGAGGCAAATATTTTAGGAGTAATAAGAGATGAAAAATTTTTAATACTTAAAAAAACAGATAAAATGAAATTAAATGATAAAGCTTATGTAGTTATCAATTCTTCTCAATTAAATAGAACTCTTGCTGCTTTTGGACATGAAGAAAAAATTGCAAAAAAGATACTTATTATAGGAGGTGGAAATATAGGTTTTAATTTAGCAAAAAATTTAGAAAAATCTTTAGAAGATGCGAGAATTAAAGTTATAGAAAAAAATAAAGAAAGAGCAGAACTAATTGCGAGTGAACTCGAAAATTCAATAGTTATTAATGGTGATGGTCTAGATGAAGAGGTATTAAAGGAAGCAAACATAGAAGAAATAGAAACGGTTTTAGCTTTAACCAATGATGATGAAGACAATGTTATGGCATGCGTATTGGCTGAAAAATCTTCAACAAAAAAAAGAACCTTTGCTCTTGTAAATAAATCAAACTACAGTTTATTACAGTCATCACTAAAAATTGATGATTTAGTTGATCCAAGAATGATGACGGTTTCGAATATATTAAAACATGTTCATAAAGGCACTATAGAAACCGTATATAGTTTATTAGATGGAGAATATGAATTTATAGAAGCTGAAATTATAGAAACTTCGGAATTAATTAATAAGAGCTTAAAAGAATCAAACCTTCCAAAGGAAATTAGGATAGGAGCAATATTAAGAAAAGACGACATTATTATTCCAAAATCAAACTTTGTTTTTGAAAAAAAAGATTTAGTTGTTTTTTTAACTAAAAGAGATCAACTAAATAAAGTTGAAAATTTATTTAGGATTAGTTCATTCTAATATACTTTTTAATTAACAAATGTTTAGATCTACGTTATTATATTTAGGAATATTTACATTATTCATTGCAATTTTTTCAATATTAAACATTCTTTTTTGTTACTATTTTGATTCTTCACTGAATATAAAAAAAGTATATTTTTTCTGTTTATTTGTCTCTTCGTTGTTCGGTGCTATTTTTATTTTTCCTAATAAAGAATATATTAACAAAAAGATAGATTTCTTTGAAAAATTATTTCTTGTAATTATTGGTTTTTTTTATTTTCCATTATTAATTTCTATACCTTATTATTTTAATATTTACGATATTAGTTTCATAAATTCCTACTTTGAAGCAATATCCGGTTTTACATCTACGGGATTTACTATATTCGAAAATACCAAAGTGTTGGACGAACCTTTGTTGATTTGGAGATCTGGCTCTCAATGGTTAGGAGGTTTGTACTTTTTATATTCTTTATTTTTTTTAACTGGTTCTTCAAAAATAAAAATAAAAAATATTTATTTTAATTATGAAGGTATAAACTTATCTGAAATAAAAAATCAATATATAAAAGTTTTAATTATTTACTTTTTGTTAACTGTAATAGTTTTTGTACTTTTAACTTATTCAGGAATTCGGTTATTTGATGGATTCAATTTATCCATGACAATAACTTCTGCTGGTGGTTTTATTCCAGTAAATTTTTTAAGCGATATAATAAAATCAGAAAATCAAAAATTGATTTTTTCTTTTTGCATGTTGATCCCAGTTTTTAATCTTTATTTAATCTATAATATATTTTCTGCCAATAGGTCATTAATAAATAATCAAGAAGATCTTTATATTTTGATTTTATTACTATTTGTTCTAATTATTGCTTATATATTTTTTGCTAATATTTATGGGTTTAGTTCAATTTTATTTTCAATATTAAGCAGTTTATCAAATATAGGATTGGGCTTGGATACTCAATTTTATAATTTATCACTTCTGTTTTTAATTTTAGCAATTATTGGAGGATCATCATTTTCAACCTCATCAGGACTTAAATTAATAAAATTATATGCTATGTGTAAGTTTTCTTTAAAAGAAATTTATCTAATTGTAAAACCCCTATATATTTCTAGCAACACACTTTTTTTGTCTAAATATAAAATCAAAGACGAAGAAATTAATAACTATTTTTTGGCCATTGTATTTTTTATTTTAAGTTTATTTATATTATCTGTAATTTTATCTTTTGATCAAATTAATTTTAAAGATTCATTAACTTTATCTATTTTAACTATTAGTAATACGGTTAATTCAAATAACTACAATCTCAATGAATTTGATTTTTCTAATATAAATATAACATCAAAAGTTTCACTAATGTTTTTTATGATTACTGGCAGAGTTGAATTATTAAGCTTCTTAATGTTGATAAAAAAATATTATATTAAATAATCAAATAGCAAAATACCTTGAAGTTATAATTTTTTTATTGGCGGGTATTCTAATATTACTCCGGGAATCCAGTCATTAATTTGTTGTATTCTTCTAGAAGTCGAAGGGTGAGTACTCATCCATTCTGGAGGTTCCTTTCCCTTGTTTGCTTCTTTCATTCTTTCCCAAATTTTTGCTGATTCTCTTATGTCAAATCCTGCTAAAGAAGAGAAAACCAATCCAAGATAATCTGCCTCACTTTCTTGTTTTCTGTTAAATGGATTCATAATTCCAAATTGTTTCAACATTCCAACAACATCAACGCCGGCAGATCTTGAGACTCCAGAAATTTTTCCTCCAGAAACAATATCTGCAATTTGAGTTCCGACATTTATAGCAACACTTCTGCTTGCGCGTTCTGCCGAATGTTTAGCAACAGCATGTGCAATTTCATGGCCCATTACAGCTGCTAATCCATCCTTATTTTTAGTAATTTCTAAAATGCCAGAATAAACTGCTATTTTACCACCCGGCATACACCACGCATTTTTAATTTTTTTATTATCTACCAATATATATTCCCACTTAAAATTTGCAGTTGGATCATTAATGTTGTTTCGATAAAAATATTCACTTACAGCATTCTCAATGCTATTTCCAATTTCTTTTATTTCGTTTAATTTATTCAAATCGTCACTTAATTTTTCTTTTCTTTTTACTTTTTCGTATATTTGTTCAGCTTGTTTATTTAGTGTCGATTCTGGGATTATTTTGAATTGTTTTCTCTCAGTAATCGGTACGGTAGTACACGATGAAATTATCAATCCACAAGTGCAGTAGCTAACAAATCTAAGAAATTTGCGTCTATTTATAATATTAGTATAATTCATTTAAATTAGAATCTGTAAAAAGTTATGAATTTAAGTAATAAACTATTAATCTTTCCTTTAATCGTGCTTACAAGTATTATTTTACAATCTACTTATCCATAATCAATGGAAAAATCACAAAAAAAAAGAGGTATATTTATAAAAATGAGAAATAATTTTATTGCCGGGGTAGTAGTGTTAATTCCTATAGGCATAACTGTCTACCTAACAATATTTATTATTAATATTTCATCAAAAATATTACCCAAAGAACTGAACCCAAATCACTATCTGCCTTATAATATACCCGGAGTTGAAATAATCATTTCAATTATTTTAATAACTTTTATTGGATGGCTGTCCTTATCTTTCATTGGGAAGAAATTACTAGAAATATTTAATAATATTTTAAAAAAAATTCCAATTTTAAGAACTATTTATTCTGCTTTTGAGCAGATGTTAGAAATTTTTACAAAAAGTGAAGATAAAGCAAAAAATGTTGTACTGGTTGAATATCCGCGCAAAGGTTCTTGGGCAGTAGGATTTGCAACCAAGGATAACAAGGGCGAGATAGGGAAAAAGTCGAAACAAAATTTGGTTAATGTATTTGTGCCCACAACCCCAAATCCGACTAGTGGTTTTTTATTAATGTTTCCTAAAAAGGAAGTAATTTATCTAGATATGTCTTTTGAAGAAGCATCGAGATTCATTGTATCTGCAGGAACTGCGGAACCTAAATAATTTTTTATGAATCGATCTGATTAATAATTTCAGCTTTATCATATAACTTTATTAATGGTTCATATTTTTTAAGATTTTGTTTTTTATTTTCAATTTCTTTGATGTTCATCTCTGCCATTTTAAATAATTTCTCATGATGAATTGGATCGGCCAATTTAAATTCTTTAATTCCACTTTGTTTGTAACCTAATATATCGCCGAAACCTCTTAATTTCATGTCTTCATCTGCAATTTTAAAACCATCATTTGTTGATTTCAGAATATTTATTCTTTTTTTTGCATTATTACTAAGATTTTTTTTGTATAATAAAATGCAAGTTCCTTGAATATTGCTTCTACCAACTCTTCCTCTCAATTGATGAAGTTGCGATAAACCAAATTTATTTGAATTTTCGATAACAATAATGTTTGCATTTGGAAAGTCGATGCCAACTTCAATTACAGTAGTTGAAACTAATATTTGAATTCTTTTATCCAAAAATTTTTTTAAAACAATTTCTTTTTGTTTATTTTTAAGCGATCCATGAATTAAACCAACTTTTCCAATAAAAATTTTATTTAAATATTCAAATTTTTTTACGGCTGCCTCATAATCTAATTTTTTTGACTTTTCGATTAATGGGCACACCCAAAATATTTGATTTTTATTAGTAATTTCTTTTTTTATAAATTTAATTACTTCGTTTATTTTAATCTCTGGTTTACTTAATGATATTATTTCTTTTCTATAAGACGGTTTCTCTGTTAATTTAGATACATCCATATCTCCATAAAAAGTCATTATTAAAGTTCTAGGAATAGGAGTTGCCGACATAACCAAAATATCACAATCTTCACCTCCTTTTTTTGACAATTCCATTCGTTGTTTCACGCCAAATTTATGTTGTTCGTCAATTATTATTAAACCTAAATTTGTAAATTCTGTACTTTTTTGAAATAACGCATGGGTTCCGAATATTATATTTGTTTCATTTATTTTTAATGAATTAATTTTATCCTTTCTTTCTGAATAAGTAGTTTTGCCTGTTAAAAAATCTATTTTAATATTGCTTCCACCAAAAATTTTGTTGGCAAGCATATAGTGTTGATTTGCAAGTATTTCAGTGGGGGCCATAAATGCAACCTGATACCCAGATTCTATGACATTGGCAGCAGCAATTAATGCAACTATGGTTTTTCCTGAACCCACATCACCTTGTAAAAGTCTAAACATTTTTGATTGAGAAAATAGGTCTTTGTTTATTTCATTAACAATATCAATTTGATTTTTAGTAAGTTGAAAATGAAAATTATTTATTATTTTTTTGCTCAAGTTATTTACAAATTTTTTTGGTCTTTTTTTTATTTTCTTTATTTTTTTTCTTACTTGAGATAAAATAATAAGACTTGACAAAATTTCATCATAAACCAATCTTCTAAAATAATTTGATTGAAAATCTTGTTTTATTTTTGGATTATGCAAATATAATATAGATTCTATCCAGGTTTTATTACCAAAATTTTTCATAATTTTTTCTTCATGCCATTCAGGAAAGAATGGCAACTTTTCAAGTATTTGTTCAATAATATTTCTATAAACTTTTTCAGTAATTCCCTCGGTTAATGAATATTTGGGAATAATTTTTTTTACAAAATCTTCTTTTTCTAATGGAACCACATAAGCGGGATTGGTTATTTGGTATTTTTTATTATAAAAATTTACTTTACCACTTATAACTACCCATTCATTTGGGGGTAATATTTTTCTTATATATCCCTCTCTACTATTAAAAAAAACTATGTTAATTTTTCCAGTTGAATCTTCACAATGAACAGTATTTGGCAAATTTCTAATTCTTGGAATATTATATTTTATTACTCGAACTTTTATGGTGCAAATTTTACCAATTTCAAGTTCATTAACACTTATTAAGTTAGATCTATCTACAAATGATTGTGGAAAATGTAACAGTACATCAAATAAAGTTTCAATTTTTTTTTTCTTTAATATCTTTTTAGTCTTTTGACCGACTCTTTTAAGTGTAGAAATGTCTTTTAATAAAAATTCATAGCTTTTAGAATTGTTCATTATCATATATTATATACCTATTTTAATTAGACTATGAATAATATTGATCAACTAAAAAAAAAAATTTTATATCGTGCAGAATATCGAGGCACAAAAGAAATGGATTTATTGTTAAGTAATTTTGTCAAAAAATATATCAATAATTTCAATATTGTAGAATTAAAACAATTAAATGATTTATTAAAATATGATGATGATAGTTTATTTAAATGGTATTCAAATAAAAGATTAAAAATTGAAATTCCAAACAATAAAGTTTCGAATCTATTGAAGAATTATAAAATTTAAAATATTTATTGGCGGAAAGGGTGGGATTCGAACCCACGAATGAGTTGCCCCATTGCTGGTTTTCAAGACCAGTGCTTTCAACCGCTCAGCCACCTTTCCTAATTATTCCTACTATATGAACTTTAATATATTTTTTAAGAGTTATACACAATCAGAATTTTTTTGTCTTCTTATGTTTCGGTTTGCTCTATAAAATCCTATAATTATACTAAACTGACTCTTTGAAAAATCTGATATAATATCCTTTTATGATCAAATAAATTTTTTTTATAAAAGAATGAAAAAAAAAATATTAATATTTATAATTACTTACAAAGCTTCATATAGATTACTTGATGTATATAACGGCATTCCATTTAAGAAATTAAAAAAATATAAAATTAACGTGTTAATCAGCGATGATAAATCTGGTGATGATACGATAAAATATGCCCGTAAAATTTATTCTAAAAATAAAAACGTTATATTGAATTTTAACAAAAAAAATCGTGGTTATGGCGGTAATATTAAAATTTGTTTAAGTTATGCTTTAATGAAAAAATTTGACTACGCAGTAATGGTTCATGGCGATAATCAGTACAACCCAAAATATATCCCAATTATGATGAAATTTTTAGAAAAAAATAAATTAACTCAAGCTGTTACTGGGTCGAGATTACTTAAGAGTATAAAAAATACCACGAGAGGTGGCATGCCTATATATAAACTCATAGGCAATATAATCTTAACTAAATTTCAAAATTTATTATTAGGAACAAACTTTTCAGATGCACATACGGGATTTTGGGCTTATAGAATAAATAATTTTAAAGATAAATTTTATCTTCTAACAACAGATGGATTTAATTTTGATCAGCAATTAAGATTCCAGCACATTTATAAAAAACAAAAGGTTTTAGAAATTCCGATAGATACTAGATATGCTGATGAAAGATCTCAACTTCATATTAAATATGCAATAAGATTTTTTTTTGAAACTATTATTTTTTTTTTAATGAAAATAAAAATAATTAGCTTTAAAAAAATAAAATATCTATCAAAAAAGAATTCTTGAAAGTTACAAGTCTATTTTAAAAAGTTTTGAATCTAATAGATAGGTATTTTTAGTGCTTATTAAATTCCATTCCTTTTTTTTATCATTCGGGATAGTACAATTATAACCGACAATAGGTTCATAACAAATAACCCAAAACATTTTTGTATCAGAGGGAGGATTGTTGATATTAAAAAGAGTAAAATTATTATTTTTAAATTCTTTGAGCGTTTTAATATAATTTTCAACTAATTTTAATTCTCTTTTTTCTCCATACAAAGTTAAAATATTTATTTCATGTTTTGATAAATTATTAAGAAGTTTAGTAAATTCGGGCTTAGTATTTTTTCTAAATTGGATTTCTATATAATTGTTTATAATAGTTGGAATTAACGTAATCATAAGTATAAAGATTCTTATCTTTCTATTGTTAATTTCGTAAATTAAAGATGATATAAGTATTAAAACTGGTATTAGAACAAATATAATATATCTGTCAGTAAGAATCGGAAATTTAATTAATCCATAAAATAAGGGAATTATATAAGAAAAGAACAAAACGAAAATCAATGGCAAATAATTATTTGGAGTAAATAATATTTTTTTTCTGAATCTGATAATTAAGAAAATTAGTACTGAAAAATAAATTAACCCAATGATTTTTGACCCAAAAAATCTTGAAAAATAATAATTATAATAAAATTTCCAATTTTCATGTGCTAAAAAATATTCATTGTAAGCAAGTTGAGAATTTAGATAATTATAATTTATTAATAGATATATAATCATAATTAAGGGAATTGATAAAAAAAAGAGTAAATTTTTTTTTTTAAATATTAAAAAAGAGTAAATAGAATGAGCAATTTGTGAAAAGAAAACAATTAACACAAATGGATGTGAGGACAAACTTAAAATAGAAAAAATAACAAATAATAAAAAAAAATATATTTGTTTAAAAGTAACTAAGTTTGGAGATATTATTTTGTAATATAATATTAGATTTATGCTACTTAATAAAAAAACAAGGGCATAGGGTCTAGATTCTTGTGAATATTTAATGAGATATATATTTATACTTATTAACAAAATTGTTAGTAAAAAGGAATTATTTTTAGCAACTTGATGAGAAAGTATGCCTAAAAATGGAATTGATAATAGACCAAAAAAAAGAGGAACATGTCTTCCAATTTCAGGCTCATAACCAAATAATCCTAAATATTTTTTCAAAAATAAATTAAATAATGGAGGAGCTTGGTCGATGTGTTCGCTTCTAGCAAAAGTAGCATCTAACGAAATATTAGGATCTGCAACCCAAAATGAAAGCATTTCATCTAACCAATAATTCTCGAAATTCAATTGGTGCAATCTTAAGAAAATTCCAATTGAAATAAATAATATAGAAATTAAAAGAACATGATTTCTGTTTGACAAAAGCATTTTAATTTATTCAATCCTTCTCTTTAATGATATGGTGTTTGAAGATTCTATTTTATCTTAATACCTGTAAAAAAGTTTGTTTGACTGGCTTTAATAAGTTAACAGCCTTCAATATAAATTGCCTTGCAAGCATGGCTGGAACTGTAGTGTTAGTGTATAAACTGACTATGCCATTAGTGCCCAAATATATAGGTATAGCAATGCGATGTAATTTGTATTGATATTTTCGAAGTACTAAAGGTGAACCAAAATCAATCTTGTGTTTTATTGCCGATTTTATTTCTTTAGTAATAATTTCTAACCCTTTTAAACCAAGATTGAATCCATGAGCAGTTACTGGATGCATACCTACAGCAGCATCACCTATAAGGGCAAATCGGTGGGCAACAAATTTTTTTGAATAAGTTGTAATCATGGGATAGGAATACCGTTTTCCAATTAATTTCATTTCTCCAAAAAAATTATTAAAATTACTCCTTATTTCTTTATTGAATTTTTTATTATCTATTTTCATTAAGAATTCAGATGTTTTCCTTGATACCGTTGTTACGATTGATGATTGTTTTTTAATGTACGGCAATGATGCTTGTGTTTGAGTGTAACGAAAAAATTCATAAGCAATATTGTTATGAGGTTTTTCATGTTCCATTCTACAAACAATCATATTTTTATTAAAATCATGAATGAATGCTGAGATATTCATCATTGATCTAGCCTTAGAAAAACGACTATCTGAAGCAACAATCAGTGATGCTTTTATTTTTTCACCATTAGATAATTGGATCGAAGAATATTCATTATTACCAGTATCTATCGATATACAATTAACCTTATCTATTAAGGTTACATTTGGGATATTTGTTAATCTTTTATAAAGATATTTTCTAATTAAATTGTTTGGAATCAGATATCCTAGGCATTCTTTTTGTAATTGTTGATGTGTAAAATCCAAAAAATATTTAGAATTACCATTTAGTACTCTTGCTTCCTTAATTGTTGTTATCAACTTGGCAGGTATATTTTGCCAGACATTCAACTCTTTTAATATATCAGCAGAACGGTGAGTTAAAGCAATTTCCCGACCATCTATTCTTGGTTTTGCAAGAATTTTTTTTGGTAGTTTTTCAATAATAACAATTTTCATATTTGTTTTGGCGAAACTGCAGGCAAAAGCTATTCCTACTGGACCGGCACCGATAATAGCAATGTCAAATATCATTTTATTTTTTTTTGAATTCATATTATTAATTTAAGACTCGATTACCTAATACTTGTTTTATATATTAATACTACATCAACAAATATCATATTAATAATCAAGAAGGAATATTTATATAATAAGTAATAACACCGAAATTATTTAGAGGTGAATAAAAATATTTATTAAAAGATATGAATAATAAATTACTAAATGGAATTATATTTAGTTCCGCAGGTTCCTTTTGGTGGGGTATTATTGGTGTTTTCTACTTTAAATATGTGTCTTTTGCAGGTCCCGTGGAACTGGTAGTTCACAGAACAATATGGACGGCTTTTATTTTACTTTTATCTATTACTCTGTATTCAAGATGGCATTTATTTTTTGAAATCTTAAATAATAGTAAAAAATTGTTTATGCTTTTTATATCGGGTTTATTAATTTTTATTAACTGGTTTACATGGATTTATGCTGTAGTTAGTAATAGATTGGTTGATGCAAGTTTTGGATACTATATTTTTCCTATTTTAAGTGTTTTATTTGGATTTGTTTTTTTTGATGAAAAATTAAGCAAAAGAAGAATTGTTTCTATTTTTTTAGTTTTAATTTCGATAATTTATCTTTTATTTAACTTTAAATCTATCCCATGGATTGGTCTTGTTATTGCAATTGTTTGGGGAACTTATAATCTGTTAAGAAAAAAAATTAATGTTCAAACAGATATTGGTCTTTTTATAGAAAGTATATTTATTACACCTATAGCTCTAGTTCTTTTTTATTTATTATTTCAAAATGGTTTAAATGATTTTAGTTTTTCGAATCCTAATATTATGTTTTGGCTTTTTTTAGCAGGTCCAATAACAGTAATTCCACTATATTTATATCTACGAGGAGTTGAACTTGCTGGCCTTGGGGTTACCGGAATGATTTTTTTTATTGTACCAACCAGCCAGTTTTTACTTGGCATTTTTTATTTTAATGAAATATTTAGCGTCCATAAGTTAATAGGTTTTATTTTTATTTGGATTGCTGTAATTATTTATTTAAAAGACTTAAATCAAATCAAATAAATAAATAATGATAAAAAAGTTATTACTTATTTTTCTCTTAGCTTATCCACAACTTTCTTATTCTAATGTGGAAATTGATTTTAATACTTGGCTCAATAAATTTAAAATCAGAGCGTTAAAGAAAGGAATTTCCGAAGAAACAATTAACAATAGTTTTAAAAATGTAAAATATTTAGAACAAGTAATTAAATATGATAGATATCAACCCGAATTTTTTGAAGATACAAAAACTTACATAAATAAAAGAGCAACACGTTATAGAATGCTCAAGGCAAAAGCGTTATTAATAAAAAATCAAAAACTTTTTGATGAAATTGAAAAAAAATTTAAAGTTGAAAAAGAGCTGCTACTAGCGTTGTGGGGAATAGAAACAAATTTTGGTAAACATGTTGGAAAAATGGATATTATTTCGTCTCTTGCTACTCTTAGCTTTGATAAGAGAAGAAGTGAATTCTTTTCAAAGGAATTAATAATACTTTTGAAACTAATAGACCAAAAATTGGTTGATGTAGATAAATTATATGGTTCGTGGGCAGGAGCATTTGGAAATTTTCAATTTATGCCTTCTGCAATTATGAATTATGCAATTGATTATGATAAAAATGGCAAAATTGAATTAAAAAAATCCCTTCATGATGCTGTTGCATCAGCCGCAAACTATATAAATAAAATTGGCTGGAAATATAAATCATCATGTTTTCATGAAGTTCAATTAACTAAGCCAATTTCTGATAAATATATTAATGTATCTGCTAAAAAAATTAAAAATTATCTAACAATTAAATCTTGGAAAAAAAAAGGCATAGTTGATATTCAACAGATAAATGATAAATATATGGCTGCATTGATTATACCTGACCTAGCAGTGCTAGAGGAAAATGAGAATTCACCAACGTTCTTGGTTTTTGAAAATTATGAAAAAGTATTAAAATGGAATAGGTCATTAAGATTTGGAGTTACCGTTTGTACTTTGGCAAATATGATAAGAAATGAAATTTAACATAAGTTATATATATATTTTTGTTTTTTTATTTTCATGTACTCAAGATATGAAAATTATTAAAAAATCTCAAAAAGTAGAAGAACCAACTCCAACTTATTCTTCCAAAGGTTTTGCTTTAATTTATGATAATTCAGTTTTTAAAAGCAAGATTGTAGACAAAAAATTATACAATGGTCAAAATTATGTTTTGCATGCTTTTTTAAAAAATGATACATCGGTCAGTATATCCAATCCTTTTAATTCTAAATCTTTAACAGCAAAAATAAAAAAAACCATTAACTATCCTTCAATTTATAATATTGTTATTACAAAAAAAATGGCAGACAAATTGGAATTAGACATTAATAATCCGTATGTTGAAGTTTTATCAATCAGAAGAAATGATAAGTTTATTGCAAAAAAAGCGGCTATCTTTGAAGAAGAAAAAAAAGTTGCAAACAAAGCGCCGGTCACATCAATAAATATAAATAAAATATCTACTTCTGCATCTGAGAATAAAGTTAAAAAACATAAACCTTCGTATATAATAGATATTGCTGAATTTTATTTTTTGGAATCTGCAGAAGCAGTTAAAAAAAAATTTGAAAAAGAAGCAAATTTGACAAATATTAAAATTAAAAAAATATCTAAAAACAAATTTAAAGTTTATGCAGGACCTTACGCTTTTTTTGCTTCATTGAAAGAAACTTATTTTAGTTTAAATGGACTTGGTTTTGAAAATTTGAGTATAATAGATACTAACAAATGAAAACTATTTTAACAATAATATCATTTTTTTTAATTTTTTTTAATAATTCGTTATTAAACGCTGAAATAAAAGTCAAAGCCAAAACGGTAATTCTACAAGATTTTTTATCTGGTGAAATTTTGTATGAAAAAGAAGCTGACATTAATATATATCCGGCTTCAATGACAAAAATCATGACCTCAATAGTAGCATTTGATTTATTAAAAAATGGAGAAATTTCACTTGATGAGAAATTTTTAATATCAAAAAAAGCTTGGAGACTTTCAAATACTAAATCTTCGTCTATGTTCATTATGGTTGACGATGAAGTATCCGTCGAAAATTTGTTAAGAGGAATAATTATTGTTTCAGGCAATGATGCTTGCGTGGCTCTAGCTGAAGGTATTTCAGGATCTGAAGAAGAATTTGTTATATTGATGAATGCAAAAGCTAGTGAAATTGGCATGCAAAATACGAGATTTAGCAATTCTCACGGTCTTAATATGCCTCCGTCAGCTAACGTTTCAACAGTTAGGGATATCTTGATTATGTCAAATTATTTAATTAAGCATTATCCAGAATACTATAGCTATTTTGGTGAAAAAGAATTTTCATGGGATAGGACCGGGGGAGATCCAATAACACAACCAAATACAAACACATTGGTTACAAAAAATATTGGAGTAGACGGAATAAAAACTGGATTTTTAACTGTAGAAAAATATTCATTAGCTTCTTCGATTTTAAGAAATGGCAGAAGGTTGTTAGCAGTAGGAAGTGGTTTTCAATCTAAAAGGTCTCGTGTTGATGAATCAAAAAATGTATTAACATATGGTTTAACAAATTTTGATACAATAGAAATATCAAAAAAAAATAAAAAGTTACTTTCGCTTGATACATGGCTGGGAAAAAAAGAAAATGTTGATATATATGTTAAGAATGACGTTTATATTACGGTACCGAAAAGAAAAAAAAATTCTATCAGCGCATATATTGAATACAACGGACCTATACCGGCACCCATCAAAAAGGATGCTAAGTTAGGAGTGTTAAACGTTTTTATAAATGACAAATTGTTTGTTCAGCATGACGTCTTTTCTATGGAGAAAATTAGTAAAGTAAATATTTTTTTAAGGTTCATTAGGTCGTTTAATTTTTTCGTTTGGGGAGATGCATAAAACTGGAACCTTTATTGTTTTTGAAGGAATAGAAGGGTCTGGTAAATCTACTCACTCATCATATTTAGTAAAAAAACTAAAATTATTAAAGGTACCATGTGTTTATTTACGAGAACCCGGAGGCTCAAAAGAGGCTGAACGTATTAGAAATTTTTTACTTAAAAATTCAAACAAAAAATTCGATTCACTAACTGATACTTTGTTATATCTTGCTGCACGAAATGAGAATTTTTTAAATAAAATAAAACCTTTTTATAAAAAAAAGGTAATAATTTGTGATCGATTTATTGATTCAACCATAGCTTATCAACACTATGGCTTAGGTGTTAAAAAGAAAATAATTAATTTAATTAATAGAGAAATAATGGGAACCACAAAAGTGGATTATACTTTCTTGATGTATTTGAACGTAGATAAATCTATTTCGAGAATATCTGATAGAAAAAAGCTAAACCGTTATGATAAATTTAAAAAATCATTTTATAAAAAAGTTCAAAATGGCTTTCTTAAAATTTCTAATAAAAATAAATCGAAATACATGGTTATTGACTCTTCAAAAAAATTTGAAACAAATCAAACAATTATTTTTAACCAGGTGAAAAAATTAATAAATAAATGAAAAAAAAAGAAATTTTTAATAATGATTTTTTACCAAACAAACAAAAAGAATTATTTTTATATGACCAATATTTTAAATTATTTGCAAAATTATTTAAAAACAACTTATTGCCCAGCAAAATTTTGTTAACTGGTCAATCTGGCTTGGGTAAATCAACTTTTGTTTATCATTTTATTAATTTTATTTTAAGTGATAAAGAAGATTATTCTTATGATTCCAAGAATTTCACTATTAACTCTTTAAATAGATCTTTTCACCTAATTAACCAAAGATATCATCCTAATTTCTTTCTAATACAAAATCTTGATGATAAACAAATTATTGATATTAAGCAGGTTAAAAACATGATTAGTTTTGCCAATAAAACTAGCTATGAAAAAAAAATTAAATTCATATTAATTGATAATGCTGAATATTTAAATCTAAGTTCAGTTAATGCTTTGCTAAAAATTGTTGAAGAAACCCCCTCAAATACTTTTATTATCTTTGTTCATAATTCATCTATAAAACTAATAGAAACTCTTAAATCTAGATGTATTGAATTTAAAATATTTTTTTCAAATCAGGAAAAAGAAATAATATTAAAAAATTTATTAACATATCATGATTTGAAAATTGATTTAAATCTTCTTGAAAAAATAAAAAGTTACCATGATTCTCCTGGTGCTATTCTTATTCTTGTTAAACTGATTAATGAGAAAATTATTGACATGAATAATCCAAATTTAACTGGTGTAATTTCTAATTTGATGGAGTTTATTTTAAAGAACAAGAATAACACTAATTTAAATTTACTTCAAAATGCTATTGAACTTTTCTTTTTTCAGGAATTAAAGAAATCTAATAATAAAAATAAAATATATTTAACTTACTCTAAAGTTTTAAAAAGTTTAAATCTTCTTAAAAAATATAATATTGATATGAATAATACTTTTTATGAGATAAAAGAAAATATAGTTCATGGTAAATAAGAATTTTTATATTACTACGCCAATTTACTACCCATCCGCCAAACCTCATATGGGCCACGCATATACAAACATCATAGCTGATGTCTTTGCAAGATTTAAAAGATTAGACGAATATAATGTTTTTTTTCTCACGGGTACCGATGAACATGGACTAAAAATTCAAAATGCTGCAGAAAAAAATAATAAAAAACCAATAGATTTTTGTGATAATATTAGTAAAACTTTTAAAAATCTTACCAAAACTTTAAATCTTTCTAATGATGATTTTATAAGAACAACAGAAGAAAGGCATTACAAGGCAGTTCAATTTCTTTGGGAAAAATTACAATCAAAAGGATATATATATCTATCTAAATATAAAGGCTGGTATTCCGTATCAGATGAAACTTACTATAATGAAGATGAAATTGCTGAAAAAGACGGCAAAAAAATTTCAACGGTTTCAGGATCGCTGGTAGATTGGGTTGAAGAAGAATCATTTTTTTTTAAATTATCTTCATTTCAAGACAAGTTATTAAAGTTTTACAATGAAAATCCTAAATTTATTTTACCTATTTCAAGAAAAAATGAAGTTATAAGTTTTGTTAAAAGAGGACTAAAAGATTTATCCGTTAGCAGAAAATCTTTTTCATGGGGCATAAAAGTACCAAATGATAAAAAACATATAATTTATGTATGGTTAGATGCTCTTACAAACTATATAAGCGCTTTAAATTACCCCAATCTTGAAGGTAAATTATTCAAAAGTTTTTGGCCAGCAACCTTACACATTATTGGAAAAGACATTTTGAGATTCCATGCAATATTTTGGCCAGCTTTCTTGTTAGCGGCAGATATTAAACCTCCCAACAGGGTTTACGGACATGGTTGGATTCTATCTGATAAAGAAAAAATGTCTAAATCAAAAGGCAATATTCTCGATCCCCTTGAAGTGATCAAAATTTATGGACTAGATCAACTACGATATTATCTCGTAAAAGAAGTTTCGTTTGGTAATGATGGAAATATTAGTGATAAAAATATAGAAAATTGTATAAATAGTGATTTAGCAAACAATTATGGCAATTTTTGTCAAAGAACATTTTCTTTTGTAGAAAAAAACTGTAAAAATACAGTTCCAAGTGATATTGATTTTAATTCTGAAGATTTAAAAATCTTAAATTCTTTTACTAACAACATCGATAAGATTAGATCTTTAATGGATAACCAGCGACTGAATGAATATGTCAAATTTATTATTGATAAATCATCTAATGCAAATAAATATTTCAATGACGAGGCACCTTGGAATAAAAAAGATGATAAAAAACGATTAAATACAATAGTTTATGTTGCTTTGGAAATAATAAGAAAAATTTCAATTTTGTTATTGCCAATAATACCTTATTCGGCAAACAAAACTCTTACATCTTTAGGTTTTGAGATAAAAACTTTAAAACTTAGCAGTATCACCGACCATCTTATGAATAAGCCAGGAACAAAAATAATAAACCAGGGAATACTTTTTCAAAAGATTGAAAAAAATAATGATTGATTCGCACTGTCATCTAGACCATTCACCACTATATGAAAAATTAGATGAAATTGTAAATAAAGCAAAATTATCAGGAGTTGAGTGTTTGTTGACTATTTCTACTTGTTTAAAAAGTTTTGAAATGGTTAAAAAAATAATTTTAAAATATAAAAATATATATGGAAGCATAGGAATCCATCCACACGAAACCAAAGATCATATTAATGTAGACAAAAAAACGCTAATTTCACTTAGGAAAGACAATAACAAAATTATTGGCATAGGTGAAACGGGCTTAGATTTTTATTACCAAAATAGCGATAAATCAATTCAAAAAAATAAATTTGTTGAACATATTGAAGCAGCTATTGATCTTGATCTTCCTATAATAGTTCATTCAAGAAATGCTGAAATTGATACTTTTGGAATTTTAAAAGATTTTTCATCTAGGAATCCAAAAATTCTTATGCATTGTTTTACAGGATCTTCCAACTTTTCAAAAAAAATGCTTAGTTTGGGTGCATATATCTCTCTAAGTGGAATAATTACTTTTAAAAAAAGTAAAAAATTACAGGAAACCGCATCTTCTATACCCGTTGACAGACTTCTTATTGAAACTGATTCACCTTATCTTGCGCCATTGCCGAAAAGAGGATCTATCAACGAACCTTCATTTTTAAAATATACAGCTATGAAATTAGCAGAAATCAAACAAATTTCTTATGAAGATTTAATAGTTTTTACATCTAATAATTTTAATAAATTATTTTCATTAAATCAGTGAAAACCTATTTAACATTTTTAGGTTGTGGAAGTTCTATGGGTGTACCAAGGGCAGACGGATATTGGGGTCTTTGTAATAAAAAAAATATAAAAAATTATAGGACCAGATGTTCCTCACTTATTTCAAAAGGAAATAACAATATTTTAATCGATACTTCGCCTGACCTTAGGTTTCAATTGTTAAGGAATAAAATAAGAAATATTTCCTCAGTTTTATACACTCATAAACACGCTGATCAAACTCATGGTATTAATGATTTAAGGGTTTTTTTTCTAAAAAATAAAAAAAAAATAAATATTTACGCTGATAAAATAACACTATCATATTTAAAAAATAACTTTTCATATTTTTTTAATGATGGAATTGAATATCCAGCAATATTAAATGGCAACAAATTAAAAAGTAATTTTTTCTTGGGTTCTAAAAAAGAATTAATTAAATTTAAATCTATCAAAGTGACACATGGAAAAATAAATAGTATTGGCTATATATTTGGCAATACAGCATATATTAGTGATTGTAACAAACTTTCAAATTCAAACTTAAATAAATTAAAAAACTTAAAATATTTTATAATTGATTGTTTGAGATTTAATCATCATCCGTCCCATTTTTCACTTAGCGAAGTTCTGGATATTTTAAAAAAGATTAAGCCTAAAAATACTATTTTGACAAATTTACATTCTGATTTGGATTATAATATTTTATTGAAAAAATTACCAATCAATGTAAAACCGGCATTTGATGGATTAAAAATACAGCTATGAAATGAAAAAAAATAAAATTGTTATAACTGGGGGCGCGGGTTTTGTTGGCACTAATTTAATTAATTTATTATTAAAAAAAACAAAATTTAAGATAATTAGTATTGATAATTATTCCTCGGGTTCTAAAAAAAATCATATCAAAAACAATAGAGTAAATTATATTAAAGCAGATACAATAAACATTTCCCAGATTCTAGAAAATACCAATGGCATCAATTCTATCTTTCATTTTGGTGAATTTGCTAGGATTTATCAAAGTTTTCTAAAAATGAATGAATGTATTAATTCAAATTCTGTCGGAAGCAATGCTGTTTTTAACTATTGTCTAAAAAACAAAATCAAACTTATCTATTCTGCTACATCTGCATCTTTGGGCAATAGGGGAAATGATAAAAACTTGTCTCCTTATGCTTTTACAAAAGCAAAAAATTTGGAATTATTAGAAAATTTAAAAAAATGGTTTAACTTTAAATATGAAGTAGTTTACTTTTACAATGTTTATGGACCATACCAAATAAGTAAAGGTGAAATGGCTACGGTTATAGGAATTTTCGAAGATCATTATAAATCAAAAAAATATTTACCAATTGTAAGGCCAGGTAACCAGACGAGAAGGTTTACTCATATTTACGATACTGTTGAAATATGTTACCAAGCCTGGAAAAAAAATCTTTGCAGGCATTATAGTATTGCGAACCATAAAAGCTATTCAATTTTAGATGTGGCTAAAATGTTTGGAACAAAAATCAGATATTTACCTAAAAGACCTGGAGAAAGATATGCATCAGCTTTAACAAATATGAATCTATCTAATAAAGTTTATAAATATTTTGGCAAAATTGATCTCAGAAAATATATAAAAAATATTGTGTTAAATAATTATCAAATTTAAGCTGAGGTTTTTTTATTTCTTTTTCCTGTTAGCTGTAACCACGTATAGTAATAGATACCCAATAAGAGCGGACAATATTGATCCAGATAAAACACCAATTTTTACTCCATCCATATATTGGTTGTTTTCAGCAAAAGCTAGATTTCCAACAAATAAACTCATAGTAAAACCTATACCTGTCAAAATACCAACTCCATAAAATTTGAGCCAATTTGAATTTGAAGGCATTTCTGCAAATTTAAATTTTACAGATAGGAAAGAAAATAGAAATACTCCAATTTGTTTTCCAAAAAACAATCCACATAAAATTCCCAAGGGAACAGGTGCCATCAAGGAGTTCATTGACACTCCATCAAGCGAAACACCTGCGTTCGCTAAAGCAAATAGAGGCATAATTCCAAAGGCAACATAGGGTGATAAAATATGTTCCAATTTTAATAATAATGAAAAGTCTTTTTCATGAACTCTATGAGGTATTGTAAGAGCCAAGAGAACTCCTGATATTGTCGAATGAATTCCAGATTCATGGGTAAAATCCCAGAGGAATAGTCCAATTAACAGGTAGGGTGCGAATTTTTTCACTCCAAATTTATTAATAATGAGTAAAGTTAAAAAAGATCCCATCATTAAAATTAAATACATATATTGAAGTTCTGTTGA
>Ga0163108_10000749_pt1 | contig 24145 bp, 26 predicted proteins | sample Fk1155metaG_FD_109644 | JGI IMG/M metagenome (GOLD analysis project Ga0163108, IMG submission 109644) | Marine microbial communities from the Central Pacific Ocean - Fk160115 155m metaG | ecosystem: Environmental > Aquatic > Marine > Oceanic > Photic zone | place: The Central Pacific Ocean...
ATTGTAATACTCCTCATATTCTCCACTTTTTACCCTTTTCCACCATTCTGGGGTATCTTTGTACCACAAAATAGTCTCTTTAATACCCTCTTCAAAACTAATTTCTGGCTTCCAGCCTGTCTCTTTTCTGAGTTTTGTATCGTCAAGAAGATATCTTCGATCATGTCCAAGTCTATCTGGCACATATGTTTTAAGGGATTCCGGTTTTTCTAGTGTCTGCAAAATAATATCTGTAATCTCCTCTACTGTCTTTTCTACACCTGTCCCAATATTATACGCTTCCCCAATTCGCCCTTTCTCTAAAATAGCTTCAATTGCTCGTGCATGGTCATCAACGTGGGTCCATTCACGCTTATTTTCGCTTGTTTTATAAAGTGGCAGCGGTTTATCTTCGAGTGCATTGGTTACAAAGAGTGGAATAAGTTTTTCTGGAAACTGATACGGACCAAAATTGTTTGCGCAGTGACTTATTGTGACCGGCATGGCATACGTATGAAAATAAGACATAACCACATGATTTGCACCAGCTTTTGAGGCATTATACGGTGTTTTTGGTTTATAAGGGTCAGTTTCGACAAATGCACGTTCTTCATCTAACGCAAGATCACCAAACACTTCGCATGTAGAAATATGGTGAAAACGCTTCACACCACAGCGCCTTGCTGCTTCTAAGAATATTTGTGTACCCAAAACATTAGTCCGTAAAAAAATACCTGGATCAAGAACCCCTCTATCATTATGAGATTCGGCAGCAAAATTGACTACAACATCCACTCCTTCAAGCGAAGCAGAGGCTGTATCCATGTCACCAATATCTCCTTTTATAAAACGAAATCGTGGATTATCTTGAAATCTGGTCAAATTTTCTAGGTTTCCTGCATAAGTGAGTGCGTCATACCCAATAACCTCATCTTCTGTGTGGTGCTCAAGCCAATACCTCACAAAATTTGACCCAATAAACCCTGCCGCACCTGTTATGAGTATTTTTGCCATATGTTGTGATTTATGATACAAATAAAGAAGAATATACCAAAAAAAATAGTCTATTACCGTATTATGTACAATATATTCTCTAAAAAATATACCACTATTCTGTGCACAAGTCTAGCCCTTGTTGGTGTATCACTTTTTCTACCAACACACCCATTTTCTGTATTTTTTGGCATAGCCGCAATAGTGGGCTATATAACAACACATGCGTACACTCTTTCCCTAACCAAATTATTTAAAAAACTCCCGTGTGCTACATTTTTTGCTGGACTCGCCGTGGTAGCATTTTTCATTACCATGCAAAGTATTGTCTATTTTTTTTACCAAATACACACCGGAACAATTCTTGCGATTCTTAGTATTATTTCCATAAAGACGATACTTATACATAAAAAAGGCGCAACCCTACCATCGCTACAAAATATACTAAGAAATATTTCTTTGAGTCCGCTAAGTCTAGTAATTTTACTATTACAAGCTCTGCTCCTTTGGACAATCTTCTCTCGCTCAACCACAGGTGTGTTGCAAACACCATGGCTTATTTTTGGTAAAAATTTCTTTATTACTTATGGTATTGTCACATTTCTCATTTTTGTGTTTATATGGAAGACTAAGAAAAAGTATACAGGGGTTCTCCTAACCATAGTGCACTTCTTTATTACATACAATATTATTACACTCATCTACCCACTTGGGTTTGGGTATGACCCCTTTTTACACCGCGCAACAGAACAGCATATCCTACATCATGGCTTTGCTTCACCAAAAACACCGTTTTATTTGGGGCAATACAGTCTCATTATCATGTTTGCAAAAATAACCCACCTATCTGTACACGTCATAGACATATGGCTTGTACCGCTACTCAGTAGTATTCTCCTGCCTGTCACCACCTACATTAGCATGCGCCATGGTTTTAACCTTTCCTCAAGATGGGCAAATATTGGCACTCTACTCATGCTTGTTTTTCCCTTAACTACAATGGTTGTTACCACACCACAAAACCTTGCAAATCTGTTTTTGCTACTTACTATTTTAACCACAACACTCTGTAAAACATACCATAGAACATATACCCCTGCCGCGCTTCTTGCAATAACCTCAGGCATGATCCATCCAATTTCTGGTGTCTTTGCTTGTCTTTTTGTGCTCAGTGTATATATTATCCAAAAAAATATACGGTATAAAAAATATACCCTACTATTACTCTTTGTTATTTCTGCCATCAGCGTTCCCACTCTCTTTTTTACTTACTTCGTACTACAACACATACCAATTCCATCTCTTGGTACCATTTTTGAACAAATATCATCATTTACCGCGCTCTTTGATCGCCCATATTATTTTAAAAAAGACATACCATCCTCTTACATACTTGAATTCATTTACGGATATCAAAAAATCATTCCAGCTTTACTTATTTGTTTTTCTATCTACTCTGTCAAAAAATACCGCTCCATGACACACTATGTATATCTTTTTTTCCCTCTTGCTATTGTGGTAAATATGTTTTTTATGAGCACGTGGCTTATATTTCCAAACTTATACCACTTTGAACAAGGACACTATGCACAACGTCTTGCGCATATTTCACTCTATTTTCTTATACCGTTTTTTATAGTAGGCACACTTTTGCTACTCAAGAAATACAAAAAGACAAAAAAAACACCTTACAGTGTCTTTCTCATTCTTGCAACATGTATCACAACATCATGGTACCTTACCTATCCACAAAAAAATGCAAAAATGGCATACCCAGGCTTTAACGTAACCAACGCTGACAGTCACGCAACAGCATTTATTGACACTCAGGAAGGTAGCAATACATCATACATTGTGCTGAGTAGTAATATTACAGCAGCTTCAGCTATTCACCAATATGGCTTTAAAACCTATCACCACACAAACAATACACCATACTTTTATTACGCAATCCCTTCTGGAGGTGACCTAGCTATTACATTTAGAAAATTACTCTACGAAGGACAAAAAAAATCTGACATCACAGATATTCTTACAAAAACAGGAGTTAAGCGCGTATATGTGACACTAAACAGTTATTGGTACAATAGCGTATCTATCAACACAGGTCTCCGGGCCATAGCTGATGGGGTAAAAATAATAGATAATGGTGCTATTATGGTGTACTGGTTTGATCAGAAAGAGATGTAACGCCATAGACATAGTTATCATCAGTATTGAGTTTTTTATTACTAAATAGCACCAATGAAGCTGTAGAAGAGCCTATGTTTTTCATAGTAAACGCAACATTAGTAGGGATTTGTATGGCGCAACCGCCAGCGTCCATACGTATCTCCTGTTGTGCTTTTGTAACAACATCTTCAAACACAACATTCAGTGATCCAATACCAGTATAACATGTAACAAGTGTCTCTTTGTGATAATGGTGCCCCAATTCAAACCCAGGCTCAAACTCAATTCTTGACACGTGCACACCACCAACTTCTGAAGCAAAAAGTACTCGTCCAGCTTTTGAGTGGTCAAGTGCAAAAGGATGTACTGTAATAAAATTTGGATTACTCATACCACTTATTTAAAATACTTTATAATGAAAAACTTCTGATGTTCGTAACGGTTTATCGCTAAAAAAAATAATGACCGCCTTTTCGCTACCAATATTTTTAGTTGCACTGGCAACTTTTTTTGGTATCTCTATCAATTCTTCCCCAGGTTTGAGCTGTAACTCTCTCTTTTCTTTTGTGTGCACATGCTCAAACCGCGCAACAACTGTGCCAGATTCTATACTCATTAGCACATGGGTATTGGTATAAAAATAATTTCCTGTAACAACCCCAGGGTCAATAACAAGACGAGACATAAACACACCACCTACCTGCACATGTGACAATGTTCTCCCCTCTTTTGAAGAATCTTCTTCAAAGCAAAACATGTGACTACCTTCATGATCTTTCATGTTTTTTATATCCATATGTATTTGTATTATACTACGTGTGACCGAGCAAGACACCAGGCCGCGATACTGGAACCATCCCAAATAGTGCTATCTAATATCATGACATCAACCTCCGCAGGTGTACGATAAAGCACGTCTATTTCTTCGGTATCATCTAACTGCTGTGCACACTGAGAAGAAACTTGAACCAAAAAAACATGGGCCAAATTATTCTTAACAATACTCTTGCTTCCCTCAAATACCCCAATCTTACGCCAATGCTCACCAACACACCCTGTCTCTTCCAATAATTCTCGCTTGGCAGCTGCCAGAACATTCTTATCATCACCAATACCTCCAGCGGGAAACTCTACCCCTTGCTTATCTGAAAGATATCTATACTGCAGTGTTAAGACAAGGCGACCATCGGGTAATATAGGTATAATCATACAAAAACCTGCTGTTTCTGCATAATAATACTCTCCAACCCCACCTCCTGGCAAAGTGTATTTGTCATATTTATACGTCCACCAAGGGTTTGTATGGAGTATCTCACAAGAAAGCGATTTTAGTCTTTTTGGCATAGCACCTTAAAACAATAAAGCTAACTCTTCTATAGTGCTATCAGAGTCTTTCTGAACAATACTGTGCATACTTCCACCTCCATCACCCTTCCACCTTGGTAATATGTGCATATGAAGATGTGGTACTGCTTGGCCAGCCTCCTTGCCATTGTTCCAACCAATAGAAAACGCATCTGGCGATAAGACTTTTCGCAATATGGCGACTGTTTCCTGAACCCCAAATAAAAGTGTTGATAGAACATGCTCACCTGCATCTTCTATGGACAGCACGTGGGCTTTTGGTATAACCACAGCATGCCCTTTTGTGCACGGATGAATATCTAAAAACGATAACGTGGAGTCACTTTCATGCACAACATGTGCAGGGATATCTTTTTGAATAATCTTGCAAAAGATACAAGACATGCTTGTATTTGTGGTATTATTGTTCATAAGTGTAAAATTTATATAATGCGTGTGGCGAATATTTCTTTACCAACCTAGGCTCAATACGCGCACTCACATAGTGCTCTTGTACCTTATTGTATACTGCCGTCTCAGGCATTCCACCAAAGTAGTATACAGGAAAACCCCTGTTATACAATGCTCCAGCTGCAGCAACAATATCTGGATCAAAAATATTTTGCATCACCTGAAATGTTGGCCAAAAAAACTTATCTTCATGCGACGTAAGGATAACAGCATTCTTTTCTAAATAACTCGATACGTCTTCTCGCACATATGCTGCATGCTGTATATTTTCAGAAACAGCCAAAAGTCCATCCTTTCCATTATACACCAAATGAATGCTTGTAGTAATATATATACAAAAAAGAAGTATGTGCATAAACACGCGAAAACGCACCGAAACAGCTTCTACAATCTTGCTCCCAAAACACACAACAAGCGGAATAAGAAGTATATAAATGGGCAAAAAATATCTCGTAAAAGAAACACCTACCGAAGGCTCTGTTTGGGCAAGCGAAGCGTAGCTTCCATAATACACAAGAAGAAAAATAGAAACTACCAAAGTGATTATTATATAATTCCTCACATGTGTATAGTTTTTGCACACCTCTTGTTGTTTTTTAAAAAAAACCAAGAGGCACATACTTATGCCAGCTGGAACAGTATACCACCAAAACAATCCAAAGAAATAATCCCAAAACACATGTATCACATATCTTGGGTGCACACCAAACGGAAAAATAATATCATACCACGAAGCAAGTACAACCGAGGAAGAGGTGATATAGTTTGCCTGCATACTCCCAAATAAGTAAGTATTTAGCCAAAAATACAATCCGACACAAGACAGCCCTGTAACTATTGCAGCGACCATAGTGCTTTTTTGTATTCTTCGCCAATACAACACACAAAGAAGTAAAAGCACTGTCCCCACCCAAATAGCCTCATTTGGCCGTATCCACAAACCAAGACATACACAAATACTACCAAAAATCTTTTTATATATATCCGGAATACGAGAAAAAAAAGATGGTGACAATAAAAAACACACCCCTATAATAAGCAGAGAAACAAAACTTCCATTTGGAGAAAGACCTCGACTGGCCACATACCACACCACAGGATGAGTTATGTAAAGAAGTAACGACCATAACCCTACTTTTTTACCAAAAATTTTAACAACAATCTGATAAAAACACCAACCAGCCATTATGGTGAGTAGTGGTGTAATGTAGAGCGCTGAAGCTGCGCCAAAAAACTTTCCTACCAATCCAAACAATAGAATTATTCCCCAAAACCCAGTTGGGAGAATACCTACCTCTGTTGCATAGGTACTCCGTGGAAAAACAAAGTTCGCACTTTGTGCATAATCAAATGGATGTGGGAAAAGAATCTGTGAATCAGAAATAACCGTTGTAATAAATATAAAGTTTGCCGTCTCATCAGGAGAATTAAATATAGGTGCTGTTGTATAATAAAAATGTGCGTATATGAAAAAAAACACACAACCCAAAAAAAATAAGCCATAGAGCGGGTGTTTTTTTATACCTGCCATATATTATACTCCCTGGAAAAACAAACTTACCACCGCAAAAGCAATAGCAAACCCAAAGAGCCATGTTGCTATAATAAGAAAAAATGGAATATCTAACCCAAGTGCAAGAAGAGTGAAGAAGACGGCAAAAACCTGGGAAATCATTTTAATTTTTCCCCATATATTTGCCGCACGCACCGTGTTAAAATGAACCTTTGCCACACAAGCTGCCACAATAAACAATACCTCAAGCACAAGAATAAGGATACCAAACAAAAAATGAAAGTTCCCAAAAACAATCAAAAGAACCACACCACCTATCAAAAGCTTATCTGCAAGTGGGTCAAAAAGCATCCCAAATTTTGTAATTTGATTTCTTGTTCTTGCAAGCGACCCATCAATCATGTCGGTACAGGCAGCGATTAAAAAAAATACAATGCCTAGTGTGTAGAAATCACTCAAGAGGAAATAAAAAACAAAAGGAGTGAGTAATATCCTTGTAGCCGTTACCTTGTTTGGCGTAATTGATGTAGGAAAAATACGTAATATTGAGCGTGCCAACACCTTATCATGTAAAAAAACACGATCTGCAGGAAAAAACACAAACATTTTCTTATTTTTCTTAACAAATTCCTGAAACATATGGAAAAATACATTGCATAAACTATAAGATAGTATATATAGAAAACCAAAGAAAAACAAGTAAAAAACGAGCAAATAGCTCGTTTTCTTTATCTTTTTCTCCATTGATGCCCTCTTCTGGCTCGATGTTTTCCGTATTTTTTTCGCTCTCTTGCTCGTGAGTCTCGTGTTAAGAAGCCTTCAGCCTTTAACACAGGCTTAAGTTCTTCGTTAAATTTCACCAAGACACGCGAAATACCGTGACGAACTGCTTCTGCCTGGGCATTTACCCCACCACCAAGCACACGAATAGAGATATCGAATTCTTTCATTTTACCCACAACCTGCAACGGCGCTTCAACTTTTTCTTGCCAAAAACTAATAGGGAAATATTCTGAAAGTGGTTTATTATTAATAGTAATAACACCAGCACCTTTTGTAAGCCTAACCCTTGCGGCAGCTGTTTTCCTTCTTCCAAGAGCTCGTATATATTGTGTATCCTGTTCTTTTGCCATAGAATATTACTTAGTTATCGTTAGCCGTTTTATCATACCTCCACGAAGTTTGTTTTTTGGTAACATACCATACACAGCTTTTCGTAACACCTCTTCTGGTTTTGTGGTAAACAATTTCTTCATAGAAGTCTTTCGTAATCCACCAGGATATCCTGTGTGATGGTAGTAGTCTTTTTGTACAAGCTTTTTTCCAGTAAATACCACTTTAGTAATATTTTTTACTGTTACAAAATCACCCAAGTCTTTGCTAGGGTCAAACGCAGGTAAATGCTTTCCTCTAAGATAAGTTGCTACTTCCGTAGCTATTCGACCAACAGCCTTACCTGTTGCATCAATAGACACATGTTTTCTTTGTACTTCCATATAATATTATTTTACAAGCTCAATACGAACCATATCTGCACCATCATTTGGTCTTGAGCCTATTTTTGTTATTCTAGTGTATCCACCAGGGCGCTCTTTAAACCTTGGGCCCACATCTTCCATAATCTTTTTTATTGCACCTTTGGTGTATAACACTTTAGCTATGCAGCGTTTATCAAAAATGTTCCCTCTTTTTGCTCGGGTAATTATTGGCTCAACAATCGTTCGAAGAACTTTTGCTTTTGCTTTTGTAGTTCTAATTGACTCGTGAATAATTAAACTCTCAGCCAAAGAACGCATCAATGCCTTTTTTTGCGCCTTATTCCTCCCCAAAGTAAATGTTTTCTTATTATGTCTCATACGTGTTCTGCACGGTTATACTATATAAATCAATTATTCTTCTGATACTGTATCATCGGTATCACCATCCAACCCTTCATCAAGTGAATGTTTCTTTGTTAAATCCAATGACGCAGTGTTATCACATTGAGCAAGTTGTAAAATCTCGCCAAAATGATCCATCAGTATCTGGGTTGCCTGGCAAATTGCATCTTTTGGAGAAACCGTACCGTTAGTTTCAATCCGTAAGTTCAATTTTTCATAATCAGTAATATCACCAACACGAGTATTCTCAACAGAATACCCAACATCACTTACCGGTGTGTATAAAGAGTCTACTAAAATAGTGCCAAGATCTAAATTTGCCGTCTCTTTTCCTGAAGCTTGCACGTATCCCATACCTCTTCCTACCACAATCTCCATTCTTAAATCTTTTTTTGCATCAGTAATAGTACAGAGAGCTAAGTCAGGATTCACAATCTCAACATCAGAATTCTTTTCAAAATCTCCTGCTGTAACAACGCCGACACCCTTTTTGGTCAGATGCAACACAACAGGGTCATCTGAATGAGATGTTACAGCAATTTGCTTAATATTCAACATTATTTCTACCACATCCTCTTGTACACCCTCAACAGCGCCAAATTCGTGCTGTACACCGTCAATTTTTACAGACTCAACAGCAGCTCCCGGTAAAGAAGAAAGGAGCACTCGACGTAAAGCATTACCAATGGTTGTACCATAGCCTTGCTGACACGGAGACACAACTAAACTAGCCGTATGTGCATTTCCGGTCTCTTCAACTGTGATTGATGTTGGAAGTAGAATATGTTCCATAGGAAGCATTTTTTATATAAATAGACAGGCACACGTAACCCGTATAAATTAACGTGTTGAATAATACTCAATGATAAGTTTAACGTCAAAAATCTTATCGTAGTCAGCTTCAAGTGGCATGTGCAATACCGTACCTTCTTTTTTCTTTCCGTCAGCCCGCACCCAAGAAGGGGTGTCTGCTTGCATGAGCTGTTCAGTAATTTCTATAAAAACGCCTTTCTTTTCTTTGTTTTTCTTTAATGCAATTACATCACCACTCTTTACCAAATGAGAAGGGATGTTCATTTTTTTTCCATTAAGTGTAAACATGTTATGGCTTACAAACTGTCTTGCCTGTGCTCGTGTTTTTGCAAACCCAAGCCTATATACAACATTATCCAGTCTACGCTCTAACAACTCTTGCAAGTTTTTTCCAGAATCCCCCGTAAGCCGCTCAGCTTCGCGAACATACCGACTAAACTGTTTCTCTCTTATACCGTAGAGATACTTTGCTTTTTGTTTCTCAATAAGCTGCTTCCCATACGTTGAACGAGTTTTACGTCTTTTGTTAGGACCATGAACTCCCGGAGCCTGCGCTAAACGACGTGCAACTTTTGCTGCATTTGTCTTAAGGCCAAGGTTTACACCAAAGCGTCGTGCGATTTTATTTTTTGGACCAATATATCTTCCCATACGTTATGATAGATTACTTAAACTCTTCTTCTTTTTGGAGGTCGACATCCATTGTGTGGAATAGGTGTTACATCCTTAATAGAAAGTACCTGAACTCCGTTAGCATGCAATGCACGAATAGCCCCCTCTCTTCCGCCACCCACTCCTTTAACAAACACATTAACCTCTCGAATACCTGTTGCTTTGACTTGGTCTACTGCCTTTTTTACCACCTGTCCCGCAGCATACGGTGTTGCTTTTTTAGGCCCTTTAAACCCAACCATACCAGCACTTGCCCAACCCAAAACATCACCATTCTGATCTGTAATTGTAACTATAGTGTTATTAAACGTTGCCTGAATATAGGCACGGCCGTTTGATACCTGTCGCACTACTTTCTTTTTTTTAGATTTTACTTTAGTCGCTTTTTTTGCCATACCTTATATTACATGAATTAGCTACTATATTTATGTTTTTTGTGCCGTTGGTTTCTTTCCACTTACAGCAAGATTTCTTTTGTTGCCACGAACTGTTCTAGAGTTTGTCTTCGTTCTTTGCCCCCTTACTGGCAATCTTTTTGCATGACGCGCACCTCGGTAACACTTCACATCCTTTAATCTTTTTATGTTTGAAGAAACTTCTCTGCGTAAATCACCTTCAACAGTAAGATCTTTTTCTACTATAGCTCGAATACTGTCTTCTTGTGTTCTTGACAGATCCTTAACGCGAATATTTTTATCAATTTGAGCCTTTTCTAGTATTTTTTCTGCTGTTGTACTACCAACACCAAATACATATGTCAACCCTATAACGACTCTTTTTTGTTTGGGAATTGTTACACCTGCTACTCTCATAATACGTTATTAATAAGTTAAACGATAGCCTTCTTTCTTTGTTTAGTTCCCTGTCTTTGTTTGTGACGAGGGTTTTTACATATATTATAAACAACGCCACGTCGTCTTACGCGTTGACAATCTTTACAGCGTGCTTTTACGGATGCCTTTACCTTCATATTTCTTATACGAAAAAAAATCAACCACTGCCGCGATATCATAGCTCGAATGTATCAAGCTCCACCGCACCGATTGATATGAATGAATATACCTATTACATGGTGTATGTAATCACAGTCTATATGTTATCCTTCCTTTTGTCAAATCATACGGGGTCATTTGAACCTTTACTTGATCACCTACCCCAATACGAATTCTATACATTCTCATTTTACCACCCAAATGCGCAATAATCTCGTGATCATTTTCTAAAATAACACGAAACTTTCCACCAGGAAGTACTTCTTCTACAGATCCTTGGACCTCTATTACATCTTTATTTGCCATGAAATAATACTAATTAACTGTGCTTTATGATACATGATTACACAGCCACTGTCAAGCAGTGTTATAAATAATATGTGAATAAACTAAATACTACTCCTCAACCACCTCAGATTCACAAGTAATGGGGGTTTGAGCATATACCCAATACTTATACAAAAAGAAGTTCCAGCACACCATGAGCGCAATACTCCCTATGCGTACCACTCTGTAGTCAAATCCATATATTTCAGCAAACACATGCATACACACAACGGAAAACACGTAGTTACATAGGACCAAAGTCATATACTTTACGAGCTGTGAACGACAGAACCCTGCACCACCAAACGACCACAACCTATTAAGGCTAAAGTTATACACCAAAGCAACTGCCTGGCTCATAACAACAGCAAGTACAGGCCGAACATGGAGCAATTCTTTTGCTAAGATTAAGAGTGTCATGTCAATAAACAAACCACTAAAACCTACAACAAAATAACGAAAAAACTGCTTTCTTACACGATACGCATATTGTAACACTCTGTCTACCATAATACGACTATTATTCTAAAATCGCCTTAATTCTTCTTATACCCGCGCTACTTGACTCTTCTTTTTTTATACGAAAATGACCAAGGAGTCCTGTACGCTCGACATGTGGACCACCGCAAATCTCTTTACTAAACGCTGATGCTTCCGGATCCCCTTCCGCTTTTGCATTAGGTTCGCCGACCGTATAGACTTTTACTATATCACCATACGTTTCCCCAAACAACCCTATAGCCCCTTGTTTTTTTGCCTCTTCTACAGACATTTCTAAAAATGTTATGGGGTAGTTTTTTTCAATTGCAGCGTTTATTATTCTTTCTATCTCTTTTTTTTGATCATCAGTCATTTTTTCACTATGCGTAAAATCAAAACGAAGGCGATCTGGAGTAATATTGCTCCCTTTTTGCTCCACATGATCTCCAAGAACACGCTTTAGTGCAATATGCAATAGATGTGTTGCTGTGTGATACTTTATACTCATGTCCGACGTATCAGCAAGACCTCCTTTAAATTTTTTTTCTGATGCAGATCTAGAAGTATTCTTGTGCTGTAAGAATGCACTGTCAAACCCCTTGGTGTCTACCACCAATCCATGTTCATTTGCAAGTTCTTGTGTCATCTCAAGCGGAAACCCATAGGTGTCGTATAGCCTAAATGCTTGTTTGCCTGAAATTTCTGTAATATGCTTTCCTGTTCTTTCAAGTGCTATTGTAAACCCTTTTAATAGTTTACCAAACTCCTTCATACCACCGTCAAGTGTTTTGCGAAACTTCGTTTCTTCTTGTCTTAAAACATCCAAAATGACACCCTCCTGCGCGTGTAGTTGTGGGTATGCTTCTGTGTACTCTGTAATATATTGCACGGCAACCTCTCCACAAAACTGTGTATTAATACCCAAATCTCGTGCAAATCGTATAGCACGACGAACAAGTCGGCGTGTAAAATATCCCTGATCTTTATTTGAGGGTAATGCGCCGTCCCCAATAAGAAATACGGCCGCTCGAACATGGTCAAGAATAACCCGAAAGGCAAACGTCTCTTTCTCGTTTGCACCATACACTTTTCCAGAAAGATTGGTAAGCATGTTTCGTGCACCAGTAAACACATCAGTAGAAAATACATCTGGATTACCATTACACGCTGCCGCTATTCTTTCTAATCCACCACCAAAGTCTATATTCTTTTTATCCAACTCCACAAATCCTTCGGCTGTTTTTCTGTAGGCCATAAACACGTTATTCCCAATCTCCATAAAACGTCCACAGTCACAAGCAGGGTGACATTGTTGATCTTTCCATTTTGACTGTTCGTGTATCTCGTGTTCTTTACCAAAATCCCAAAATATTTCTGAATCTGGTCCACCAGGTTCACCAACCGGCATATGTTCTGGTGTCCCAGCTCTTGACCACCAGTTTTCTTTTTCATCATAATAGCAAATGCGACCACCTTGTAACCCATCTTTTTCTACATTATCTACAGCTTTTGCATCAACCCCAACACCACCAAACCGCTCTTGCCACAAAACAACTGCTTCCTCGTCTCTTGGGATACCTATACCATCATCGCCGCTAAAAACGCTCACATATAATTGTTTTGGGTTCAACCCTATTGTATGTACCAAAAAATCAAAAACCCAGACTATCTGCTCTTTTTTAAAATAATCCCCAAGTGACCAGTTTCCAAGCATTTCAAAAAATGTAGTGTGACGATTATCTCCCACCTCCTCGATATCCACAGCACGAAAACATTTTTGTGCATTTGCAATTCTTTTTCCCGACGGATGGTCTTGTCCAAGAAGGTAAGGAACCATTGGTTGCATACCTGATCCTGTGAAAAGTGTCGTGGGATCATTCTCAGGAAGCAATGATGACGAAGAAAGTATCACATGCTCTTTTTCTAACAGCATATCAAAATATGCTTGCCGAATCTCATGTATTGTCATAATTAGACTATAATAATTATTTGACCACTCCCCCTCCAAGACATGTGTTTTCACTATAAAGTACAGCAAATTGTCCTGGGGTGATAGCTTTTTGAGGTGTTGAAAATTGCAACACATGCTGCCCTTTTTTGTATTCCAATTGAACTTCTTGTAATACCTGCCTATGACGCAGTCTTACTTTACATTGTAAAGGAAATGTTGGTGATTGTCCACTCACCCAATGAATATTTTCTACAACAACCTCATTAGAAACAAGCAGGGGATCGTCTTGATACCCCACCACAAGTGTGTTACTCTCTTGTCTTTTTTGTACAACAAACAATGGTTCATCCCCTCCTTTTTGCACCACACCATGCCGCTGGCCTATAGTATAAAAAGGCAACCCGTTGTGTTGTCCCAGAATCTCCCCTGTTTTTGCATGAATAATATCCCCAGGCGTTGTTGGTATTTTTTGTTTTAAAAAATCCTGCATAGGAACCTCTCCCACAAAACATATACCCATACTCTCATCTTTCTCTGCTGTTGGAATGTGTATTTTTCGAGCCACCTCCCTCACCTCATCCTTCGTAAAATTTCCAAGCGGAAAAATAGTCTGGGACAATTGTTTCTGATCAAGTTGGTGTAAAAAATATGTTTGATCTTTTTCTGTGTCCTTTGCAGCTATTAGTTCATATTTGTTCACCTGTGTAAGAGAGATATGTGCATAATGTCCTGTTGCAATCTTATCAAACCCAAGCTCTTCTGCCTTTTCAAGCCAAAAACCAAATTTAATCCACTTATTGCACATAACATCTGGGTTTGGTGTTCTCCCTAAAGCATATTCTTTAAACATATAACCCATAACCATTTCCTTGTACTCCTTCTCAAAATCTAATGTCAAAAGTGGGATGCCTAAAAAAGATGCAACACGAATTGCATCCCGGCGATCCTCTTTCCATGTACAAACACCTGATACATCACTACTGTCAGTCCACTGCTTCATAAACGCACCAACCACTTGATACCCCTCCTCAAGCAAAAGATGGGCAGCCACCGAAGAGTCAACGCCACCTGACATACACATAAGTACCTTTGTGTCTTTTTTTGATTTCATATACTACAGAGTGTAGCAGAAAAACAAAAAAAATCAAGGTATTGTACACAAAAAACGCTTTGCAGCGTCTTTTGATTTTCTTTATTTATTACACGCCCCTAAAAAGCGGGACGCCATTGTTTGGGCTCGTAGGCACATAAATTGTACCTTCTCGATCCTTAAGATTTTGAATATACAAGAATTGAAGATACTTATTACTCAAACTTTCATTAATTATTTTTTGTGCATCACGTTGCCCTTTAGCCTCAACCCGTTTTCTATCTGCCTCCTTTGCTTCTTTTTGCAGTAAAAAGTCATAGCGCTGCGCATCTTGTTCGGCGGAAAGTTTTTGCTCTATACTTTGTGATAATTTTTCTGGCAACCCAACATTTCTCAACAACACCTCCTGCACAACAATCCCTCTATCTTTTAATTGGTCCTGTAGCTTTTGTAAAATCTTTTGTGATGCTTCTGTCCGCTTTTCTGAATAGATATCTTTTGTTTCATATGTTGCAATAACTTCGCGAATCACACTGCGGATTTGTGGTCTTATAATAACATCATCGTAACCTGTGCCCACATTCTTAAACAGTTCTGATGCCTTACCTTCTTCTAAATTATACAGCACAGTCATATCAAGCCCAACCTCCAAACCTTCTTTTGTTAGTGCAGTAATAGAATCGTTTCCAGTCTTTTTTCCTTCTTGGCTCATAATACTCATGGTATAGTCCTGTGTACGAATGTTCATTCTGTCAATTCGTACAAACGGGTTTTTAATATGAAACCCAGAAGAAAACTCTGTATCTCGCACTTTCCCAAAAAGAGATTGTACACCTGTCTCTCCGGCACCAATAATAACCCATGATGCAGACAAAACAAATAGAGTTAACAAAACTACCACAAACGCAATAGTATAGTATATAATATTTTTCGACGCACTCGGATCCAGTGTTTCCATAGGATTAGATGTATTAGATGAATGAGAAAAAAAAGAACTACCACGTCCAATATTAGAGAAAAGTGGATGTGAACGTAGTGGGTTCTGCTTAAAATAAGAAAACAATGTAAACAAACCCACCAACACCAAAATACCCATCTTGGTAAGAAGACCAAAAAGAATAAGGCCAATTCCAAGAAAAAATTGTTGATGATGTTTACCTGGTTGTGGTTTTTGGTACATATGAACGTATAGTTCTACCCAGAATACCACAGAAGTGTAAAAAACTGCAAGACCTAATACGTAAGGGCGCTTATTTTTTTGTGTATCTCTTTATTTTCGGGATTGAGTCCGGCGACTCGCTTATAGTATGAAAGAGCAGTGTTGGTTTCCCCCTCTCTCTCGTACAATGCCCCCAAACTAAATAATGTATTTGCATGATTAGGGTCAATATCTCCCGCCATACCCCACACCTCTTTTGCTAACAAAACATCCTGAGGCAATCCTCTGTTAAAAAGCATTCGTCCATATTCGTATAACACCTCAACATGATTACTGTTTAACGCTACAGCCTGTTCTTGGACTAGAATCGCTTTGTCCAAATCATCGGCAACCTCAAGCATGTGTGCTAATCTTACATACGCAATTACATAATCAGGTTTTAAGGTTATTGCCTTTTCGTAAAAAGAAAGTGCATTAGCATACTGCCCCTCCTCCTCCGCCATGTACCCAAGATAAAAATGGGCATACGGATTGGTTGGCTCTTTCTCAATTACTTTTTTGTATGCACGAACCGACCATTCTTCTGCTCCAGGAACAAAATATACTGTCTGTGCATATACCTTGCCAAGCAACTCCCAATACTGTGCATGCTCTGGGTCTATTTCTGTTGCTTTTTTGGCAGCGTTACCTGCTAGTGTGAGGTATTTTTTAATGACTTGTGTCTGTGGCCTTAGGCGTCCCGACTCAAAAGCTGCACGTTGCAAATACAAGTCAGCAAAAGTATGATGATATGCTGCCACACCAGACCCTCTTTCTAAAATCTCCTTTATATACATATCCTGCTCTACCGGATCTGCTGTTTTGTTTAACTTGGTAAAATATATTTCTGCCTGATAAAATCTCACCTGGAACGCAAACAATATAATACCACCCATGATAGCACAAGCAAGAGCCACAACACAGCTCAATTCATACTCAGGTGTTAAAGATAAAACGACATGCTTACTCTTACGAATACGCGGTGCCAAAAAAGATAACCCAACTATTGCTAGTGCAAAAAATATCCACCACATACCTAGTACCCCAACACCAACATTAAAAAACAAAAATATTGAAGAAAAAAGCACAAACCCAGCACCCATAAACACCCCTTCAAGGCTAAAAAAATGCTGTATACCTTGTGTTTTTCTGTTGTTTTTTGTTTGTATGTACACCCCAAAAACAATACTAATAAAAACACCAATAAACAGTAGTGGGAGTAGTGCAAATAACATAGTAATCACAAAACCCAACTCCACAAGCATGGTATACAATGCACTGTACGACTGCACCTGTTCTGTTAAAAAATAGAACTGTCCTGAATTAAATTCAGGAAAACGAAATAGAGATAATCTATAAGAAAATGTACCAGGCCCACTACCTACAAGAAAATATTTTACACCACTAAGTAGGCTTTCTTGCGCGATATAAGAAGAGGCTGTTGAATGCAATGTGATTTCAGAAGGAGTTCGATGCTTTACGGCATCTGAATATCCAAAAACCCCCAAACAAAGAACAAGTATTGTAAAAACCCCCAAAGCCACCCCTCTGCTCCGTGAAACTTGCCCTCGCAGAGCAACAGTTAGCCCTAACACAAGAAATAATCCGATTATACTACTACGAAAAATAAAAGAAGAACCTAAAGACAGTAGCACCATACATATGGTTATTACCCCCAAACATGCAATGCGATATATGTATAATGGCGTAGACCGCACCAAAAGCACACCAGCAGAAAGAATAAGACTAACTGCCATATACGCAGAAAACACTGATGTACTATTCGTCATTAAGTTTGTAAACCCCTCTGGTAGTGCGATACCTAAATGCACTAACATGTAACCGTAAAACACCGAAGAGCTAAGCATGAGGTAAGTGATTGCGCTTAGAACACCACCAGCAATACATGCAGCCACAAGCATAAACCACTGTTTTTTATTAGTACACTCTTGTAATATAAGCCAAAAAAGTAGTATGGGGAAAAACCATGTATGAAAGCTGGTAAAACTCTGACCAACACCGCCAAAAAAACTCACATGCGGACTCAATGAGAATACTGTCGACAGCCCAACGCCGACTAAAAAAATACATACTGGCAAGTCAAACAAAGAGCGCTGTATGTGTATTTCCTTAGTAATAAATGCCCGCAACAACCAGAAAAATAATGCCAAGATCACACACGTAGATAGGGTAAGCATCTTTATGCCCTCAAAACTATCACGCGCGCCAAATGAGACTATAGTTGGTAAACTGAAGATTACCACCATAATCAAAACAAAAGGGATGTGCGCTATGGTGCGATAAATAATATCTTTAGCACGAGGAAACACGCTGCGTAACATACGTAATTATTATATATTCATATTTTACTTTTTTGGTGAGGGCTGTCCGCCTGCCTGGTGAGGACCTCTTGAATGGCGCCGTCTTGGTCTATGTTTTCTTTTTTTATCGGACATGTCAGTTCTAGAAGGTAAGCTTACGTCGCTTTTTCCTCCAGTAGGCTGTGAAGTGTTCTGATCGTTTTTTTTCACACTATCCGCGCCAGATACATTTACTCCTGGTTTCTGAAAACCATTCTTTTGATGTTTTTGGGTAGGTGCAGATTGTTTAGTGTGGGACGTGCTATTCTTCCCTTCCTTCTTAAATAAATCAGAAAAAGACACACTTTCTCCTTTCTTTGTAGGTGATGCACTTGCTTGTTTTGTGTGTTTTTGTGTTTTTGGAAGCACACTGGGAACAGCATCACCGCGCTTAATCATGTTTACCCTATCTTGAATCGTTTGGGTTATTGCTGGCGCCCTTGAGGGTGTGTGTGTATAAGACTGAGGTCTGTTTTGGGGTTTTTTTGAAAACTTTCTTTTTGTGTCACTCGGTGGATTCTTTTTACTTGCCTCTCCGATGTCTTCGCTCCACTGCTGAACCACTTCTTCTATCACCTCCCGATCAACTGCGTACTTTTCTCGCGACGCCTTAATAACCTTTTCTTCAGACCCCGTTGGTGACCCAATAGGAGGTAATGTTCCTGAACTAAACGGTGCAGAAGCCACACCATCAATCATAAGTTTTAAAATAATACTAAACTTACCTAAATTAACAATATCTTCTTCTATAAACTGCGGAGCAAACTCTTTGGCCAAAACCTCGGCATCTGCTGACCCAACACGAAAAGAAACTATTGTACCAACATTACCAAAAACAGCATCAGCCACAACCTCATCAAGTTGGGCAATGTACTGATGTGCCATAATAAGACCCAAACGATATTTTCGTGCCTCAGATAATATACTTGCAAAAGATGGGGTAGCAAAATTTTGAAACTCATCAACATACAAAAAGAAGTCTTTTCTTTCTGACTCTAATTGGTCAACACGCTCCATAGCAGCTAGTTGTATTTTTGTAATAAGCATGCCACCAAGCAAAGAACTATTATCTTCTCCAAGCCGCCCCTTTGACAGGTTAACAACTAATATTTTTTTTGAATCCATTGCCTGCCGAATGTCAAAGCCTGATTTTTCTTGGGCAACCATGTTTCTAATCACTGACGTAGATAAAAATTGCCCCACCTTATTTTGCACCGGCGCAACCGCCTCTTTTTGATAACGAGGTTCCCACTTATCATACTCATCAAACCAAAAACGTTTTACCATCGGGTCCTTCATCTGACTAATAATACTTTTTCTGTAATTTTTATCTGCATACATGCGGTTAATTCCCATAAGACTTGTTCCGGGAACCTCTACCAAAGAAGAGAGTGTGTTTGCAAGAATATATTCCATTCGAGCGCTCCACACGTCAGGCCATATTTTTTTAAATGTTGCCATAAGACCCCCAACAACCAAGTGCCTTTGGTCCTCATTTAGTACCTCAAGAATATTTAATCCAATAGGATGAGCCTTGTCAGCAGGATTAAAATACACCACATCATCAATACGTTCTTCTGGAACAAAATTAATAATCTTTTCTGCAAAATCCCCATGAGGGTCTACCACACCAACACCTTGGCCATTATAAATATCCTGCAACACCATGTTTTCCATGAGGGTTGACTTTCCCATACCAGTCTTACCAATAATATACATGTGGCGCCGTCTATCATCAGTTTTGATACCAAATTTCTTTGCCTTGCCACGAAAATTTATACTACCAAACAGACACAAGTCAGAAATTGCATCTTCAACAGTACCTGAGCCATTAAAGTGGTGAGAAGGCATAATAATAAAGATTATACATAATGTAGGCAGTATACCACAGATACTACCAAAAATAAAGTTGCTTATTGTGTTATTTTATTTACCCACTGTGCGCACAAGCACATCAAAAATATCTTTACTCTTGGGGATAGGCAAAGTTATTGCCAAAGATGTTATCATTTCTTTTGTTTTACTCTTTGTTTCAACAAGTGCCTCAATGGTTTTTTGTAAATCTGCAGGAGAGGCTTGCTCACCCACCACGCGCACCGCATTACACTTACGAAAAAAAGTTGCATTTTTTTCTTGATGTCCTGGCTTTGGTACGCAGATTGCTGGTTTTTTGAGTACAGCAATTTCGGTAAGTGTACCTAACCCTCCTCTAAACACAATAATGTCAGCAAGCGCATATGCATGAGGCATTTCTTCTGCTAAAAATGCATACGGATGATATGTTGTGTATGTCTTTTGTAGTACCGCAAGATTGTCTGGTTCTTTTCCTCTTCCATACACATGAATAATTTCATAATCCTGTGCAATTTGAGGAAGCGCCTTACAAATAAGTGTATTAAGTGCCACCGCTCCCGTACCCCCACCAATAACTAAGACCACCGGTAACTTTGTGTGCAAATCAAATAAATTTTTTGCTCGACTTTTTTTTCCACCATAAATCACATCTCGTACAGGGTTTCCCAAGTGTAATGCTTTTTTCTTTGGAAACTTGTTACACAATATGTCTACAGAAACTGTAATTGTTTTAGCCAGTGGCGTCATTATCTTATTTGCAAGCCCAACCTCTATATCCTGCTGATGTATCCACGTTGGTATACCCAAACACTTTGCCGCCACATGAACAGGTACAGACACAAAGCCACCAGCTGAAATACATATATCGGGACGAATTTTGCGCAAAAGAATAAGGGAACGAAAAAATCCAATAATAAAATATCCAATATCCCACACATTCTTTATTGAGACGTACCTGCGGAATTTTGCACCGCGAATTGAGAAAAAAGGTATATTTACAGAATGCCTAAGGAATGCTCTTTCTGGTCCACGCTTTGTGCCAATCCAAAAAAATGATACACTGCTTTTGTGTTTTTTTATTGCATCATACATACCCAAAAGAGGGGTTACTGACCCCAACGTTCCACCGCCAGAAAATAAAATACGCATAATTATGTTTGTCTACTTATATTAAGCACACACCCAACCGCAGCAAGACTGATCACAAGCGCTGTTCCCCCATGACTCACAAAAGGAAGAGGGACTCCTGTAATAGGCATAAGCCCAACCATTGCAGCAATATTAAAAAAGGATTGAATAATAAACCAGCAGATAATACCAGCCACAACCAACCTACCAAAGTCATCAGGTGCATTGGTGGCTATGTGTAATCCACGATAAGCAATACATACTAAAAAAACAAGAAATGTCACTATAAGCACAAACCCCATCTCTTCTGCAATAATAGCAAAAATACTATCAGCATGCACCTCTGGCAAGTACTGGAATTTCTGCCTCGAGTACCCCAACCCTCTTCCTAACCACCCACCAGAACCTATTGCGTAATATGCTTGGTTGATGTGATACCCAACACCTTGAGGGTCAAGTTCTGGATGTAAAAAAGTTGTAAACCTTGCGGCACGATACGGCGCCACAGCAATTAATACCCCAAAAGCAACGGCCGCCAACAAGAGTAGTACGGAAATATGTGACGCGCGTGCGCCAGCAACAAACAACAAAGCAAGGACTATGGCAAACAAAATACTCGCAGTCCCAATGTCTGGCTGAAGCACAACACAGAGAATAAAAAATATTCCCGCCCCAATCGCCGGGAAAAACCCTTCTTTTAGTTCAGTAATCTTTTTTCCCATACGCTCCAAAAGTAGAGCCAAACCAAACACCAAACCAAGTTTAGCTAATTCAGCAGGCTGAAAAGAAAAACCCCCTAAAACCAACCAGCTCTTCGCCCCTTTGTTAAAAGAAGACCCAACACCAGGAATCAGTACCGCAATAAGTAACAAGACACTCCCAACTGCAATAAGTACAGCAAGCTTTTTTAACATCTGGTATGGTAGTTTAGCAAAAAAAATACACGCAACCACACCTGGTAGCACCCCATAAAATACTTGTCGTTTAATAAAAAAGTATGTATCCCCAAAGCGATTATACCCAATAACGGAACTTGCAGAGGTAAGCATAATAAGACCGAAAATGAGCAATATACTAAATAAACCAAGTAGAACATAATCACTAGACCCTACTCGCTGCCGTAACCGTGCTGGTATTTTTCCTCTTTCCATAATATTTAGATATTCAAAAATACCACCACATATGCTGCCATACCTAAAAACACATGACAACCAACCGTGGAAGCTAGAAATAGATAAGCCGCAAGACGGTCTATAGAGAACATAAACCAGCCCAATAAACTATTGAGCAAAAAAATACAAAACCCTGCCAAGGGTATAATGTATACCATGTACCAAGAACCAATAAGATCAACACCAAAAAACATTGTATAGTGCAAGAAAAGCTGCTGATCTTGTGGACGTATATACCAGGCAACACAAACCCAAAGAAGTATTTGCATTAATACCCCTAAAGAGAGTAAAATACTATTAGGCTTATGCTTAATAAACAGCATTATAGGGTATACTTGTTTTTTCATAAAAAAGACGTGTTTTTTGACTTGCGTATATAAAAATACCTATGTTGTAGTATACGTTACACAGAACCACTTGACAAGAAGCGTGAAAGCACGTATACTATTGCTACATATCAATGAGGAACATTACCTCTTACCGCATAACTAATATATAATTATATATGGCACATAAGAAGGCGGGTGGCTCAGCCAAAAATTTACGCGATTCCAATCCTAAGTATCTTGGTGTAAAGACCGGAGACGGACAAAGCGTAAAACCAGGTATGATTCTTGTAAGACAACGAGGATCAAAAATCCACCCAGGTGAAAATGTAAAAAAAGGAAAAGACGACACACTGTTTGCTATTGCAACAGGAGTGGTAAGATTTACACAAAAGAAAATGAGGAAATTTGACGGAAGACTCAAAATGACAAAGTTTGTCAATATCGTCAAAAAATAACACCTCTTAAAAAAAATAACCAGCAATGGTTATTTTTTAATTCGCACCAGATCATGATATACTGTAAAAAATGTTGTATGGAATCATATATTATTACATTATTCTCAGTCGTTGCGACAGAAGTTATTGGCATACTTGGGATTTTTTTTCTCCTTGGTTTTGTTTTAGCCAAAATCCAAAAAGAAACCAATAAGCATTATACCCAAACCATCGGATGGCGCGGTATTTATATTACTGCCTGGATCGGTACGCCGGTGCACGAGTTTGGTCATATTTTTTTTGCAAAAATTTTCAGGCATAAAATCGATGCGGTTTCGCTCTTTAACCCAAACCCAGAAACGGGCGGACTGGGTTACGTAAACCACTCACATAATAAACATAGTTTTTACCAAAATTTGGGTAATTTTTTTATTGGCGCGGCACCAATGGTTTTTGGCGCAATAACTCTTGTGGCCTTTTTATTTCTTCTTGTCCCAAACGCACAAGAAGTACTGGCGCCATTACAGGGTAGTGATACACGCATTGTAACCTTACTCTCTTCAATACTTTTGGCAATTGCCAAACTGTTTTCTTTTCAAAACCTTGGGTCTGGTACATTTTGGCTCTTTCTGTATGTATCTTTTTGTATTTCATCTCACATGGCACCAAGTAAACAAGATAGAAAAAATATGTGGCGTGGTGCGGTCTGGTTCCTTGGTCTTCTTGTTATTGTTAATAGCATATTACTCTTGGTACAGATAGACCCTACACAGTATATTAATGCAATACTCAAAAGCCTCTCTATTGTACTAACTGTTTTTCTCTACGCACTTATTATATCGATCACCCATTATTTTGCCTCTTTTTTACTCATTATTGTACCAAAAAGAGTGTACCAAAAACACCTAAAACAGCATTTTACCGATGAAACACGCCCGCTAAAATAATCTATAGGCTGTATGAAACATACACGACCTCTGTCACTTTATAAAA
>Ga0163108_10000751_pt1 | contig 24121 bp, 16 predicted proteins | sample Fk1155metaG_FD_109644 | JGI IMG/M metagenome (GOLD analysis project Ga0163108, IMG submission 109644) | Marine microbial communities from the Central Pacific Ocean - Fk160115 155m metaG | ecosystem: Environmental > Aquatic > Marine > Oceanic > Photic zone | place: The Central Pacific Ocean...
ACCGCTACCGGCTGGGGGTTCTTCTTCGTAGCAACCCAGGAATGTGAGTCCGAACAATGACAAAAATACGAGCATCGGTTTCTCCGCTTAGGAGGGAAAAGTAGCACGGTTGGTGCTTGGGAGCGCCCCGCGAATCGGAACAATGGGTCAGTTTTTTTTGCATTGCATGCGGATGGATGCGCTCGGCACAATGATTTTTGACCGATGGGCATGGAAACGGCAGCACGCCGGGAGGTCGGGATGACCGCATGGTGCCGCTTCTGTGTGGTACAACTCCACCATGGCACAGTTGATTCAAACCTTGCCCGATGGGCCCGTGGACATCGTGGGGGATGTGCACGGTGAAGCCAAGGCGCTTCATCGTTTGTTGGATCGTTTGGGGTGTGATGTTGTCGCCCAAACCGTTGAGCGTCCACTTGTCTTTGTGGGCGACTTGATCGACCGAGGGCCCGATAGCCCAGCGGTCGTGGAAACGGTCATGCGTTTGGTGGAGGCGGGCGTCGCTCAATGTGTGTTGGGCAACCATGAGCTCAATGTGCTCTTTGGATCCAAGAAGGAAGGCAACGGTTGGCTCCGGGGCGGCCAGACGGACCACTACCAGTACAAGGTGGGTTCGGATGTCGTGGAAGAAAGTTTTTCATCCGCATCGGCCACGCCGGAACAGGCCGAACGCTTCAAAGCCTTTTTTGCCACGCTTCCCCTTGTGCTCCATCGGAACGATCTTCGTGTGGTTCATGCCTGTTGGCATTCCCCATCCATTGAGCGTCTGCCTGTGGATGAAGATGTGGGGACATTGAGCAAGCGGTGGGCACGAGAGATTCACCACGATCACGAAGCCCGTGGCTTGTGGGCAGGCGAGAAGGTCGAGCGCGAAGAGTTTGCCAATCTAAAACGCTTGGATGTGCCGCCAACGCGTCATCTTCCCCATCATGCAACGGCGACCGAAGAAAGACAGGGCAAGCACCCCATCAAGGTTCTGACCAGTGGTCTCGAGACGCCTGTACCCTTCGACAACATCTTCTTTGTGGGTGGCAAGTGGCGCTTCGTTCGTCGGTTTGACTGGTGGAACCACTACGATGAAGAACCCGCAGTGGTGGTCGGGCACTATTGGCGTCGCCGTGAGGATGCGTGGGTGGAAGGGAAGCCCGATCCCTGGGATACGGAACGCTTCAACGATTGGACGGGTCCCCGAAACAACGTCTTCTGCATCGACTACAGTGTGGGGCGCAGATTCTTGGAGCGTGCGCACGGCAAGAAGTCAGACTTTGATGGAAGCCTTGCAGCTCTTCGTTGGCCGGAGCGAACCTTGGTGTTCTCCGATCGTGAAGGAGAAATCCCTACGCGCTGAGGGCGCGGCTTGTTCGAACAGACTGTTGCTTTACGATTTTCTTTTTCAAGTGGTTGGGAAGGGTTCCACTCAACAAGAAGGACCGCAGGCTCTTGCGGTTCTCCTTCCCAGTCATCTTTTTCATCCAGTATTTGTCGTTCTCTGTTTCGACGACAATGACGGCACCTTTGCAGATATCCTGGCATTTGATGGTGTCGGTCATGGCCAAATCTTCGACTTCTGCGGCCAGCTTGCACAAACCCTTGCGGTATTTGCGGCAATCCTTTCCATTGCAGAGTTGAAGCTTGGTTTTCATACCTCTCCCACACGTCGGACGTGACTGAATGCGTTACAAGGCACCCCACCCCAGGAGTGCGCCATGGACGATCTAGATCTCGAGCAAACCCATATCCTATTGAACGAAATTATCGAGTACGAATTGGCCGGTGTCGTTCGATATACCCACTATTCTCTGATGGTTCGTGGCCCGAGCCGGATTCCGATTGTGGACTTCTTTAAAGCCCAAGCTGCGGAGTCCTTGGTGCACGCCCAGCAAGCAGGTGAAATGCTCACAGGCCTTGAGGGACATCCAACCGTGAACGTGGCCGAAATTCAGGAGACCAATCAACACAGCATCAGCGCATTGTTGAAGGAGTCCTACGATCATGAGTACGTTGCGGTGGGCTTGTACAAGAAGCTCCTGACGGTGGTGGCAGATCGCAGTGTCTACCTCGAAGAGTACGCCCGCGGTCAGATTGGCCAGGAGGAACTGCACCTGATGGAGATCACCAAGATGCTCCGGGACTACGAGGTATAAAACGATGGGCAAGTGGCTTTCTCTGTTCGCACTCTGTTGCACGATTGCTTGCGGAGGCGAGGCGGAACAGCCCGCGGCCCAAGCGCCCGAAGCCAAACCACCCGCAGAGCCTGTGACCTTGACGGTCTACAGTGGCCGGGGAGAGTCGATGGTGGGGCCCTTGTTCGAACGGCTGCCCAAGGATGCGCCGTTCAAACTCGAAGTGCAGTACGGCAAGACCGCCGAGATGGTGACCCGGCTCGTTGCGGAAGGCGACCAGAGCCCCGCGGATGTCATCTTTGCCCAAGACTCGGGCCACCTGGGTGTGCTCGCCGCACGCGACGTGCTGGCACCCTTGCCCGAATCCCTGTTGTCGCAGGCGGACAGCCGCTTCGTGGATCCAGAAGGAAAGTGGGTGGGCACCAGCGGGCGTCTTCGCGTGCTCGTGTACAACAGCGAGAAGCTGAACGAAGACACCCTGCCCAAGAGCATCGAAGAATTGGCCGATCCCAAGTGGAAGGGCCGGCTTGGCTGGGCGCCCACCAACGGGAGCCTGCACGCGCACCTCGGTGCCCTGCGGCATGCGTGGGGCGACGAGAAAACCAAGGAGTGGCTCAAGGGTGTGCAAGCCAATGCGCCCACCCGCTACCCCAAGAACTCACCCCAGGTTGCGGCCGCCAACGAAGGCACCATCGATATTGGCTGGGTGAACCACTACTACCTGCACCGGCTCGACAAAGAAGGCCGCATCGCCAAGAACTGGAGCTTCCCCACGGCGGGAGACCCAGGCAATGTGCTGATGGTTGCGGGCGCCGGCATTCGCAAGAACAGCAAGAACAAAGAGGCCGCCGAGGCCTTCATCAACTGGCTGCTTAGCGAAAGCTCCCAGAACTACTTTGCCCAAGAGGGCTTTGAGTACCCGACGCGTCCCGGCATCAAGACCCACCCGGACGTGACCGAGTTGGGAGAAGATCAGCTGGCGACGGTGAACCAGGCAAATCTGGCCGACCTGGGGCCGACCCGGGCGATGCTGACGGAGCTTGGGCTGCTGTAGTTTAGAGATCGGGTGGTGTGGCCTGGTCGTCGTCGTCGCGGCCCCAGCACGACACAGTGCCGGAATCGGTGACCCCACGGGTGTGGTACCCGTCAGCACATCGAAGTTGCCTTCACGGGCGGTCAACTCTTGGCCCTTGGACAAGAACAGCGTCACAGATAGACTTGGGTCGATGGTGGTCACAACCAGCGGGGCCCGGACAGCCAAATCGGTTTCGACCGTTGGAACAGCCTGGGACTCCAGGGGTTCTATGGACCGTCTTTTCTTGTTCGTGAGCAGGTCCTCATCTTCATAGACCTGGCCGAACGCGGGTCCGGATAGGGTCCGCGATCGCACCCCATACGGTGACTTGATGGCTCATTTAATCGGGGCTGGTTTGGAACCAACTTCTACACCCCGCGCGGAAGCGAGGGAGCACCGTCTCCCGAAGAGTGGGCGGGTTCCGAAGGGGATGAAGCCGGAACTTTGAATGTTGTATCGCGGGACGAGCAGGAAAGACGCGGTAGGAAACTGCACCAGGGCCCCGTATAGGGCGTCCGCTGAGTCTGCATCGGGTGGGCCGCCACCCAAAATGGATCCACTGGAGAGCACGCCGACGCGTTTTCCAAGGACATTGTCCTGTGCCCGGTTTTCGCGGAATCGAAGGTAAAGAAAGTAGCTGGAACAGACCCTGCTCTCTACCCATTTTTGTACGGTGTAGTCGAGGGGCGCGAGGGCCGGTGATTCGACACCTCGGTCGGGTGCGGTACGAACGCGTACAGCACAGCTTGCACAGAAAAGTAGGGCTGGAATAAATACCAATCGAATGAAACGCATGGGCGACTCCTTGAACGCGAGTCTACAACAAGCGCATTGTCCTCAACAAGAGCGAATTTTGCCTTGTGTTTGGTTGCGAAATGTATGCTTCAGTGCACCTTTTGCTGGGCCCACACTCAATCGGTGAGTGACCAAGCAGGGCCGGCGACTTCGATCCGCCCAGCGGTGCCCTCAGGCGGCGGGGGTGTTGCACTGGACTGGAGGACCTGGGTTGGGCCGGACGGACCCACACATTGCAACCGATGGTTCCCGGCAACAAACTGGTGGCCCACCACCTTTACGTTGCCTTTCGGGTCGGGAACAAACTGCATTTGTTCGGGGCGCAGCATGGCGCGAACAGGACCTTTCTTGGCTTCGGTGAGGGTGAGTTCACCGAAGGGAGAACTGGCCTTTTCTCCGTTGGCCAATGCATCGATCAGTGTGCATGGGCCAGTCAGTTGGGCCACAGTTTCGGATGCAGGCTCCCGGTAAACGGTGATGGGTGGTGCATCTTGGATGACCACGCCACCTTGAACGGTGGGTTCCAATACAACCACCCTATCGGCCATGGACAAGGCCGCTTCTTGATCATGGGTCACCATGAGTACACTGGCTCCCTGCTCTTTGGCGACGCGTCGGAGCAGGGCCCCCAGTGCGTCGCGCAGTGCTGCATCCACATTGGCGAAGGGTTCGTCCAAGAGCAGCAGAGAGGGCCGGGGTGCCAAGGCACGTGCCAGAGCAACCCGCTGTTGCTGTCCACCGGATAGCGATGCGGGTAGGCGTTCGGCGAAGTCCACCAAGCCCACCAACTCCAGGAGCCCATTTACCCGCGCGGGGGATGGGGTTTGCAAGCCATATCCAACATTTTGAGCCACGTTCATGTGGGGAAAAAGGGCGTATTCTTGGAACACCAAGCCCACCCCACGGTGCTCGGTTGGGATGCGGTCTTCACCCGATTCGCTGGCCACCCGACCATCGATTTCGATGGCGCCTTCGGTTGGGGTGACCAAGCCTGCCACGGCCCGAAGCAATGTGGTCTTGCCACAGCCAGATGGGCCGAGCAGCACCACAAACTCTCCGGGGTTCACCTGCAGGTCCACTGCATGAAGGACAGGTGTTTCACCGTAGCTGTGCGAAACAGCGCTGATCTGAAGAGGAGCAACATTGGCAGCGGGTGAACTCATGGGCGCACTGTAGCCGGATTCCATGTGGAAGGGTGAATCATGCGCTCTGCCTCCAACGAACGGTACAGGCTGCGGAGGCAAAGGCCAGAAGGACCAGGAGCAAGCCCGCCACACCGGCATCGTGCCAAAGGGATTCGTTGTACCGGTCCCAGATGCGGAAGCTCAGCGTGCGCAAACCCGTGGCACTTCCGAGAAGCAAGGTCACAGGCAGTTCCTTCACGATGGCGTTGAAGCCGATCACAAAAGCCACCGCCACACCGGGGGCGATGCTGGGAAGCACCACGGTTTGGAATCGTCGAAGGGGTGAGGCGCCCAAGACGCGGGCGCTCTCGATCTGCCGCGGATCCAGCCCCTGAAAGGCAACCCGCAATGGCGCGAAGACCTCGGCCACATAGCGGGTCGAATATCCGATCATCAACAGGGTTCCTGAGCCCAACAACAAGCCGTAGGTGCCGCTTCCAAATGTGGGGGCGAACTGAAGTGCGGCGAGCATGAGGCCCAGGGCGAGCAGCACGCCCGGGAGGGCGGAGGTGAGGTACACGCCATCCTCGAGCCAGCCGCCGCCTTGCTGCTTGCGCTGCCGCGTCACCACGGCCCATGCGGGCAATGTGGCGAGCAAGACCGTGAGCAGTGCACCCGCGAGTGCGGCACCCGTGGTGTCGAGCAAGGCCCCCATTGGATTCACGAAGCTGAGATCACGGCGCAGGCCATCCATCACCCAGCCACCCATGGTCGAAATCGGGATCAGTACGCCGACGCCAACGACCAGCGCCAACACGGCAATGGTGATCCACCGATGGGTGGGGTTTGCGGTCTTTCGCGTGATCAATCGGCGATTGGCGACCCCGCTATGGATTTGGGTGCCGCGCAGCCAACGGGTGGCCAAAAAGAGAGGGAGTGTGGCGAGCAGCGTCGCTCCGCCAAGGATGGCGGCCCGGGCCACATCTTGATTTTCGACGGCCAAGTACAAGCGCCACGTCAGAACCGGCACATCCAATACCGCCACTGCCCCAAAATCACTGATGGCGTAGAGCAAGGCCAAGAGGCCTGAAAACCCGATGGCTGGCCGAAGTCGTGGAAAGGTGACGGTGCGGAAGACCCGCTGTGGGCTGGCCCCCAGTGAGCGTGCCGCTTCTTCCTCAGCGGGAGAAGTGTTGCGCAGGGCGGCCCCAATGATCAGTTGACTCAAGGGTGCTGTGATCACGGTGAGGACGATGACCGCCACCCCGAAACCGGTCATGTGTGGAAGGCTCAGTGTGCTGCCAATCCAACCGCCTGGTGACAGGGCCGACCGCAGCGTCGCGGCCACAATGTAGCTGGGCATCGCCAGCGGCAGAAGCGTGATCAATGCCCACCACCGCGGAACCTTTGTTCTGTGCTCCACCCACGCCAACCAGCCACCGCAGAGAACGGAACCGATCGATACGGACACCGCCAAGGCCACAGACCGCAGGAGCAATACACCGACGCCCGCACCGCTCACCAAGTCTTCGATGGTGCTGACCTTTCCGGTGAATGCGTCCGGCTGCCGATCGATGATGGCAAATGCCAAGCCCATCAAGGGCAGAAGCACCAATGCTCCAATGGCGGTGGCACCGAGCCACGATGGCAATCTGTCTTTCACGCACATGATCTTAGAGCTTGGCCTTGATTCCCACCATCCACAGCGTCGGTGCATTCGGTCGAGCGCCGTATGGGCGCCAGGATTCAATCGCGCGTTTTCCGGTGATGTTCGTGCCATTGGCGTAGGCCGCCCAATGGTCGCTGAAGCGATATTCGGTGGCTGCGTCGAATGTCAGGAGTCCCTCGATGGGGTTGATTTGCTCTGCATCGTCATAGCCAGCGACATCGCGCATTTCGGAACGGCCGGTCGCTTTGGTGGAGAACATCACCCGGTCGTGCTCTACAGTGACCACGCCTGAACCTTGATGGCGCGGCACATAGGGAAGCAAGTCCGCTTTCTCCACTTCACCGAACTGGGTGAAGCTCGAGTCAAAGGTGGATTCGAAACGGGCATCCGTGAGTGCGTAGCTGGCGTTGAGCTCGAGGCGCCAGGCACCGCCCAGGTCGATCTCTTGGCTTGCGGTACTTTCGATTCCGCGAACCTGGGCCTTTCCGGCATCGAGTTGTTGGTCGAGCAGATCGATGGTGCTGCCCGAAGACATCGTCGCGATGGCGGCCAGGTTCTGGTATTTCGAGAGGAAGCCAATCAACTCGGCTTTGGTCGTCCCGGCACCGACCCGAACGCCCGCTTCATAGTTCCAAGCGGTTTCGGCTTCGGTGTCCTCGGGGCTTCCAGGCGGGATTGGGCTGAATCCTTGATTGGCGCTGGCCAAGACTCCGATCGAATCGGTGGCGGAGTAGTACATCCCCAAGCCCGGCAGCCAAATGCTTTGTGTTTGTGGGTCTTCGGGACCGGTTTGGGTTGTACCGGTCCGGGTGGTGATGTGCTCATGACGAACACCTGGCAGGATGCGCAGCTTGCCCACACCAAAGTCATCGTACAAATGAAGGGCCAGCGCTTGTGCCGAGTTGTGGCTGTCGAGCACTGTGGTGGTGTCGATGCCTTCTCGTTTCACGACCTTCATGTCGACCATGTCCCAGGGGTGCTCCGTATGGGTGCGGACCACATCGTCCATGTGAAAGCGGACACCAAACTCCAATTCGTTCTGGATCAGTCCGCCGCCGGTGCGCCAGTGGGCCACCGTTTGCACACCCGTATTCTTCAGCTGGCGGTCATTGGTGCCTTTGTTGATCCAGGCCCCCGCGTCTTCTGAATTGTATTCACCCTTGAGCACACCAATGGCTCCGGCTGGCGCGCCTTGGAGTTCGCTTTCCGACAGCAATTGGTGGATGTCGTAGGTCGTACCCAGATCGGCAACGGAATTGACCTTGGCCCACGCCCTGTCCAGTGCGTGGTGGTAGACCACGGTGCGGGCGTCGAAGGATTCCCCGGCGAGCAGTCGCCAGGTCAGGCTGGCTTGCTGGCGTGTCCAGCTCATCTGGTCACTGCCACTGCCTGCGTAGCGGCGGTCTGGATTCTTCCGGAAATCGGCCTTGGTGAGCCCAACATAGGTTTCGTTGGAAGTCTCTCGCCCGTAGCCAAGCTTGAACTCGACATCGTTGAATACGGTACCCATGGGGTCGCTGCCCAATCGGCCTTTCAGCATGGCGTCTTGGCGTTGAAACCCTGCTTTCCCCCCGCCATCGATCTCTTTGAAGCCGTCGGATGACATGTGGGCGGCTTCGCCCAGCACACCCCATCGTTCAGCGCCATGGCCGGCGAACCCGTGGCCTTTCATGGTGTTGCGCAGACCATAAGCGATGTCGGCCTCGGCCACAGTTTGGGCCACCGGAATGCGACGGGTCAGCAAGTTGATGGCACCGCCAATTGTTTGGGGTCCATATCGAATTGCGGCCGCTCCTTTGACCACTTCTACGCCGGCCAACCGCATGGGCATGGGGAAGTAGTAGGCGGCGGGAGCAGCATAGGGTGCGGGTGCCAATGGAATGCCGTCTTCCATCAGTGTCAGTTTTGCACTGCGGTCGGAGTTGCCTCCCCGCAAACCGATGTTGGGGCGGAGGCCGAATCCGTCTTCGCCGCGCAAATAAACGCCCGGTACCACGGCGAGAATCTGATGGATGTCGGTGTGTTCGTACCGCTCCAAGTCTTCTTCGGTGATCACATGTGCGGACCCTGCGACCCGTGGTGTGCCTTGGTCGGCGGTGACGATGATGGTGGCGCCGCCCATGTCTTCTTCTTCGGCATCTTCTTCGGCGAAGGCAGGATTGATCGACAAGGCACCCAGTGCGATCAAGGCCGCAGCAGCGGTGCGGCCAGGGATGCACATCTTGGCTGCGGCTCCGATCGGGTGGACCAGCGCCGATACAAGATGCTGTGGGTCGTGGTTGGCTTTGTGCAATCCCAAATTGGTCACAGGGTGTTCTGGGGCGGGTTGAAGAAAGCCGCACCAGCGGTCCCAGCAGGCGAGCCAAGTGCCAAAGTTGGCATCGTGGTATTCGGCGATGAGCCCATGGTGAACTTGATGTTGAGCGGGGCTCAGAAGCCACCGTTCTACGGAAGCGGGAAAACGCATCCAAACATGGCTGTGGCGGAGGTTCCCTGTCAGTGCATTGCAGATCAGGCCGATTCCATGGACACCCAATACGGTGAATTCTACGACAGCACCACGAAACAGCCAGTAGGCGAGCCCGGCCATCACGCCTGTGGTGAGCGCACCGCGGAGTCCGTACAAAATGCCTTCGATGGGGTGAATCCGATGAAAGGTCAGGGGAGTCAGAACCTGACCTGAGTGGTGTACTTGGTGGAACTGCCACAGGATGGGAATCTTGTGCATGGCGACATGCAGGACAAAGCGGCTCAAATCCCAGACCACAAACAACAACAGTGTGTAGCCAACGGTGAGGATCCAGGGTTCAACGAGCAGTACTTCTGGTGTCCCAATTGTGTGGTCCAGTTTGATGGAGAGGCGGGTTGCGATCCACCACGCACCGCCCACCACAGGAACAATGCCTGCAATCGTGAGAAAACGGCGGGCCAAGAACAGCTGAAAGTCCAAGACCGACGATTTGTGCAGCCAAAGATGCAGGCCCAGGGCTTCTTTCCACCCGCCTTCTGCTTTGGAAAAGCGATGAAACACCAAAGCGATGATGACTGCCAACGCAAGAAAGGGAGCGTACGTTCTGCTTGCCGGGTCGGCAAAGGGCAGAAGCAGCTCCCCTCCGATGCGTTGGAAGGCCTCAGTCATTGTCCCCAGCGGCTTCCGATGGAACTTCAAGCGAGAGAACTGTGGCGATATCCACCTTCACGAGATCCGTGACTCCCTTTACGGCCGTATGCAAAGCATCCAAGTCGTCGGGATTGGAATCGAGGGTTTGGTTGAGACCCGCGCTCAGGGCGGCTGCCGCTTCATCCGCGGCATCCAGTTTTTCGAGCACGGCATCGGCCAAATCCTCTTCTTCGATCGACACCAAAAGGTCGTACATACCGAGACCTTCTCCCCCTGTGTACAGCGCACGGAATCCGTCCAGGTTGGCAACAAACCATTCGTGTGAATGGCCGGCCATCAGGCTTTCTACTTCTTCAGAACAGTCTTCTTGTCCGCAACTGCGCAGCCCAAGAGGCCAACCCAACTTGCGGTCTTTTCCAAAGGTTTCCATGTAGAAGAGTGCGTTGTAGATCGCATTGACGCCTTTGACGGAGGAATCGAAGGCTTCGCTTCCTTGGCCTGCAGTGGCGAGTTGGTCGGCGAATCCGCCTTCCCATGCATCACGGATGCGCAGCAAATCGGATTCGACTTCGTCGACCAGCGCTTGGCCAAAGTCAGCACGGGCTTGCGCTATGCCATCGGCCCCCAAGCTTCTCCACGTACCATCCCGGTTGATGCCGGAGTTGACGGAACAGCTGTTTTCATTGGCGGGTGAGAACAAGACGGTTTCCAGTCCATCGAGCCCAACCGCGTTGACCAGCGCATCATCAAAGAAGGTGCTGCTTTCGAATTCAAAACGCGCTGTGGCTTGGTCGATTCGACATGGGTTGGTGGTCGGCCAACTGTAGATCTCATCGCGAATGTTTTCACCACCGACGGCTGTCAAAGAGGAGGCCGCTGGACCCACCTGCATGACTTCAAGCGCCTGCCACGCGCGCATGGTTTCGACCCACGCATCTTGTGCAGCAGTCCGTACGTCCTCGGAACTGCTGTCTGCGACCCAATCCGTGATCGCAGTTTTGAGGCCTGCCAGCTTGTCTTCCGCATTGGCCAATGCAGGCTCAATGGTGGTTGGCCAGGCGTCTTCCAGCATTCCGGTCAAAGCATCCCGAACCTCATCGGGCGCCTCATCCAAGATTTCATCATCTTGAATGGCAGTTTCGTCGCGATCGGAATCACTGGTTTCTTTTTCGACGGCACAGCCAAATTCAACGGCAAAAGCCCCGAGCGCGAGTGCGCTCAGGGCTTGCCAGGATGAAAATGTTCTTTTTTCAACCTTCATTTCATTACCATGCTTCCAGAAGTGCATCGTCGAACCCGTAGGCAGCCCCCAGCAATGTGCGGGCGGTCTCGAGTTCACCATACCAAGCTTCCGATGCTTCATCACACGATGTCCAAAGCGGGCCGGACATGCCGAGCAACTGGTGAAGTGCTTGGAAGTCTTCTACGCCATCTTCATCTGCATCCGCAAGCAATGGGGAGGCTGGGTTGAACTGGAACCACAGTGCGAATCCCTTGGCTTCACCCCAGTGCTTGGCGAAGTCAGCGAAGTTGAATCCATCTTCGCCTTCGGCAGAGCAGGAATCAATATCAGCGCGTACATCGTTGATGTAGTGAACCACTGTGGCTGCAATGGCCTTCTCCCAAGAGGAAATGGCCAAGTCACGATGGGTAAGGAGCTCCGTCATCTCATCTTCGGTCAAAGGACCACCATCTACCAGCGCTGCGTCGATGATGGCACGGCCACCTTCGAAGCCTGTCCATGCATCGCCCACAAAGTTGGTCGCGAGGGAGGCATCGTCAGCATCGACAACATCGGCGGAACCAAGGTCACGTTTCGCAGCGTTGACCGAACCTCCCCAGTTGTATTCGGTGATGAGGTCAATGCAGCCGTCGCCGTTTGCATCGTTGTCATTGGCTTTGATGGCTGCGGCGTCCAACTCGCCGTAGTTCCGTGCACCACCGAAGTAGCCGAAGCCTTCGTCCCATGCGTGTCCGATGGAGCTGTACTTCTTGCACGTGACATCATCATCTTCCGTTGCACAGTCTGTGGAGGCGAGGAGACCCTTGCCGTCAACATCGTTGCTCAGGTAGTCATCCGCACCTTGAGAGAAGGTGACGGCACCGGTCAGGAACTTTTGGATCAGTTGCTTGCGGTCGACACCATCTTCTGTGAGGTATGGGGGATGATCAAGGATGGAGTCGCCTGCTACGGCTTCTTGGTAAAGCAGCACCTGAGCTTCAATCTCGCCGAACCAGTGGGTCACCAAGGATTCGGGGCTGTTTACGCCGTCTGCATCCCAACCGTAGAACTCGGAGATGGTAACTTCACCCGTTTCTTCATCGGTGCTATCCGACCAAGGACGGTGATCGGTTTTGCTGTCGTTTCCAGCGAGTTTGCCCTTCAAGTTCTTGGTGGAGATTTCGCCCCATGTCTCTTGAATTGCAAGGTCAGGCGAGTAGTAGAAAGAATCTTCTGCTGACGTGTCGCCATCGAAGTCGAAGTAGTAGTTGAGGCCGCTAACAATGTCACCTTCAGCGAACCCGCCACTGTCAGCCATATCCTTCAAGTCACCAATGTAGCCCTTGAGCTCCGTGATGAGGTTTTGACGCATGATTTGACCGGTGTTGGATACCGCCGACTCACCCTCAATAAAGTGACTGTCGAAATAGTAGCCGGTGAGTTCGGTCACGGTGGGCTCGGTGGGCTCGCAAGTCACTGGGCCGTCATCGCCACCAGTTTCGTCACCACCAGTTTCGTCACCACCGGTTTCGTCGCCGCCGGTTTCGTCACCACCGGTTTCGTCACCGCCGGTTTCGTCGCCGCCGGTTTCGTCGCCGCCGGTTTCGTCACCACCGGTTTCGTCACCGCCGGTTTCGTCACCACCATCGTGATCGGTGTGATCTCCATGGCCGGTATCAGCAGTGTCATCAGATTTGTCGCCACAAGCGACGGAAAGGGTACTCATGGCCACCAAGGCCACTGTAAGTGTGTGAAGTTTCACTGTTCAATTCTCCATCTTATGTATGATAATGAAAATCGTTTTCATTTGTGACCCGAAGGGTAACAAGGAGAAAAGGAGACAGCAATAAATGATAATGAAATTCAATATCGAATACTGCCTATCAATTTTGAGTCATCAGACGATCTCTTCTGCATGTAGGTTTTCTTTAGCGGTATGATCGGCTACCGATGAGCAGAGATCCCGCCGAGCCCTACCCGCGAATTGGCCCCTTTCAACTTCAAGAAGTGGTGGGCCAAGCCGGTATGGGTGTTGTTTGGCGTGGGATTCATGAGGAACAGCAGGTCCCCATCGCGATCAAGTTTTTGACCGAAGAAGGCGCACGAGATCCGCTGTATTTGGGTTGCCTAAAAAATGAAGTGCGCAAGGTGGCGAGCCTGGAGCATCCGGCGATCATCCATGTTCACGATCATGGTGAGGTCCCAGAGGGTTTGGGTATCGACAGTCTGGCACCAGGGAGTCCTTACCTGGTGATGGAGTTTGCGGAAGGTGGAACGCTTTCAAGACACTGTGGGCACTTGGAATGGGATCAGATCTGGCGCGTATTGATGCGTTTGTTGGATGGCCTCGCGCACGCCCACGCGCGCGGAGTGGTTCATCGTGACATCAAGCCTGGCAATGTTTTGTTGCGCAGGGCATCCGGTGGCGTGGTCCTCACAGACTTTGGACTGGCGCGCGCTGGTGACACCCGGGGTGGTGCGGTCTTGAATGCGGGTACGCCCAGCTACATGGCACCAGAGCAGATTCTTCAGCATGCGTACGATATCGGTCCATGGACGGACATGTATGGGCTTGGCTGTTTGGCATGGAGCTTGGTTTGCGGAAAACCTCCTTTTCAGGGCGGTACCATTGATGAGTTGCTGAATGCACATCTGCACCAACCTGTGCCGACCATGGTTTCGGCCACGGAAGTTCCCAAAGAGTTTGAGGCGTGGGTTGGTCAATTGCTTCGCAAGGATCCTCATCATCGCTTTGTGCGGGCGGCGGACGCTGCCTACATGTTGTCTCGGATGGCCCAAGATGCCGATACGCTCTACATTGAGCCCATTTTTCAGCCAAGCAATGTTGATTCCGCGGAATCGGCGAGTGCCTCAACGGCCACGGGCAGCGATGAGACAACGGCAAGTTGTGATGACACGCAGGTCATGGACCCGCGAGAAGGGAACGACTCATATTTGAAGCCGGCCGCATTGCCGAAAGTTGGGAAGTCCATGCTTTGGGCGGATCGAGGTGAACTACCCCCATTCCCGGAAGACTGGCGGGAGAAACACCCTCCGCGCCAAATTCGCCACTTGTTGGGTACGGGGTTGGCCTTGTACGGGCTTCGCAATTTTCCGGTCGTTGGTCGAGAGCATGAGCAGACCAATTTGTGGGAAGTTTTGGGCCAAACACGGTCTAGCAACCGCAGCCGTTGCATGTTGATCAATGGTGCCGATGGAACGGGCAAAACCCACTTGGTCGAGTGGTTGGCACGGCGAGCCTACGAGGTAGGGGCAGCCATTGTTCTTCGCGCGGGGTTTGATGATGAGGGTGAGCGCGAGCCACTGATTCGCATGATCCGTTCATTGTTGAGCACAGATGGAATGGACCGAGCTTCCGCGGAAATCCAAGTTCGTGCGGCCCTGGAGGTTCTGGGCCAAGCGGACGATCGGGAGGTGGAAGCGCTCCTCACAGTATTGGGCCCTTTCCCTGGTGAACACTTTTCACCGGAATTGATGGAAGAGCGACAAGATGTTCGGTTTACCGTCATCCGGCGCTTGGTTCATCGATTCAGTTTGCTCCGGCCGGTCATTTTGGTGCTCGATGAAGCGCACAAGAGCGAGGAGTCTTTGGCCTTTGCCCGGGTGATGCTGTCTGAGCGGAGTATTCAGCATCCTGTTTTGCTCTTGATCACAGCAAATACAATGAACATGGACGAATCTTTTCGGGATCAGTTCCAGGTTTTTGCACGGAAGAAGCGGGTCGAGACCATGAAGTTGGGTCCGATCGCTGCAGAGCACCGCTCGGTCCTGGTTCGGAAGCTTCTTGGCTTGGAGCCCACGCTGGCTGCACTGGTCGAACGGCGCAGTGGTGGAAATCCACAGTTTGCGGTTCAGCTTGTTGGGGATTGGATTCAGAAGGGGTACTTGGTGCAAGGTGAAGGTGGGTTCTCGCTACGGAAAGGCATTCAGCCGGAGTTTCCCGCGGACTTGCAAGCGGTTTGGGAACGTCGGTTGGCTGCAGCTTTACCGAACGATCGGGACACGCGTTGCCTTCAGCTTGCCGCTGAACTTGGGATGGAGGTGGATTCCAATGAATGGTCCGAAGCATGTTTGCATGCGGAGACCAAGGTGGACTCGAGCCTGATTGATACACTGGCCAAGGCGCATTTGGTCGAGCCGCGCAAGCGTGGGTCGGGCTGGTCATTCACCCATTCATTGGTTCGAGAATCATTGAAGCGACAGGCGGAGTTCGAAGGGACTCGGGTGCAAAACCATGTGGCGGTCGCCAAGATGCTTTCCAGCCGGAAAGATGTGGAGGACCGCCTTGGTCGGCACCTGTACCATGCCGGTGATCTGGAGCGTGCTGTGGATGTGCTGCTCAGTGGAGCCCAGCGGTGCAGGGAACAGGGACGGCGCGCCTTGGGCGTGGACTTGCTCACGCTTCGCGAGAAAGCGCTCCGGCAACTGGAGGCCCCGCTTACGGACCTCCGCTGGGCCAGAGGCTGGATGGTACGGGAGCATTTTTATGGCCGCTCGAAGAATTTCTCGAAGGCAAAATCCACGCTGGAACAGGTGCTGAAATACACCGAAGGTGTTCCCGAAGCATGGGAGATTCGGGCCAAAGCATGGAGAAGTTTGGGTGGGATCTATCGCCTGATGGGGCATCCGGAGGATGCTCGCCTGTACCTCAACAAAGCCATGCAGAATGCCCGTGATGACAAGAAGTTACTGTCCATCGCCATGAACGACCTGGGCATTCTGGAACTGGCCTATGGCAACTTGATCTTGGCGGCACAGTTCTTTGAAGGCGCATTTAAGTACGCGGAGAAGGCCGGAGACATTGAGCAACAGTTTCGCGTCCGAACCAACATGGCTGGCGTACAACGACGTCAGGGAGACATCGAAACAGCACGTCAGCACCTGACGTTGTCACAGGAGCACTACCAGAAGACAGGCTCAAAACAACAGCAGTCCAGGTGCTTCAATGACTTGGCAGAACTCGACCGGTTTGCTGGCAATACGGCGGCGGCAGAAGAAGGGTACCGGCAAGCCCTCAATTTGCAGTCAGCGATAGGAGATCAGAGCTTTTCTGTGGCCAGGCTCAACCTGGCCATCATTTACTCAGAGACGGGTCGGCCTGTGGAGGCCCGCAGTGAACTGGAGCGCACATACACAGTGGTCAAGATGGAAGGTATTCCTGGAATTGAAGGGCTTACTTTGTTGGTGCTGAGTCATGTCCATGTCCATTTGGGCGACCTCGATGAATGGAAGCGCTGTTTTACGGAAGGCCGTCGGTTGATCGAGGATACCGGCTTTTGTGATGTCGATGTCGCACGGACCACGCAGTTGGCAGGCGAGGCCTTGCTCGCCAACGAACGGAAGGACGAGGCTCGGTTCTCGCTTGAGTTTGCGCGTGACCATTGGATTTCATTGGAGCGTCACGAAGAAGCGACGGCCCTTACGAACGTATTGGCCAATATAGGCTGATGGTCTACCGAGCGACGTTCAACGTTTTGGATTGCTCTTCTCCACCGCCCCAAACAACTGAAATCGTAAACGTTCCCACCGTCAGATCGTGAAGGGGCAAAACCTCTTGTTCAAGCGTAGATGTGGGTTCAACGATTCGTGATGTTGGGGGGCCGGCGCAAGGAAATTCACCCGATGCGTACTCTTCGCCGCTGGAATTGGTCATGGTCCAACTTTTGATCAGACAGCGGTTTGCTGTGGTGTAGTCAACCGGATTGTCACAGGTGTTCTCGATAAGACCCCAGACTCGGATTGTTTCGCCCACAGAAATACTGGCGGGGACATCTTCCGCGGCTTCGTTCCGGATCGTCACCTTGAAGCTGAGGTTTTCGGCTGTACAGCTGTCCGTTGGTGTAGATCCTCCGGTACTGCCACCGGTACTGCCACCGGACTCTCCACCGGTGCTGTTGCCGGTATCATCACCAGTAGCGGTATCGTCGGTGCCCTCATCGCCGTCGCCGCCGTCGGGCGATCCGGTTTCTCCCGCGGCATTGTTGCCGGCGGTGTCTCCGGTGTCCGAATCGTCAGGCGGAACTTTGGTGTTGCAGCCGAGCAATAAGATTGTGCTGATTACAGCCAAAAACGTCATGTGTTCTCCCCAGACCCAAGCCTAGTCACGGATTGGTTGCGTGCCCACCGTCCATTCTATTTTTGGTCGCCAAGTGTGTTCTGTTCCCCAACGTATTCGCACAATTCCCTGCAAGGCCGAAACAGGAACGGTGCCCCACCAACGAGAATCCAATGGTGTGTCCCGGTCATCGGCCAATAGGTACACATGGTTTTCAGGAATGGTGATTTCTTCGGCCGCCCAGTGGGTGGCGGGGTGTGCAATCTGACGCGTAAGCCAAGAATGCCCTTTGTTGGGTTTTTTGGCCCACAATGTTTCTTGGGACACCATGTGGTCCCCATCGTCACCCATCGCTTGTTTACGGAGTCTTCTATTGCCCACACGAATGGTGTCTTCGTCGTACGTAATGCTTTGGCCCGCGATGGCGATAACCCGTCGCAGAATGGTTTTTTCGGGGTCCAGAGGATCCGAAAGCGACACCACATCTCCCGGTATCGGGTCTCCCCAAGGGATCATCCAAACGTGATCGTCTTCCAAGATGCTGGGTGCCATGTCGGTTCCCACGACCCGATTTGCGGTCACAAAAACAGCACACGCCGCGGTCACGAGCACAAATACAATGGCGAGAATAGTCTTTCTCATGGCTCCATCCTATCGGTGTTGGGGACAATCCGTCACGCCGCTTTCATTTCAAGCGGATAAGATACGGGCCAAGGAGAATCATGCTTCTGCTACTTAGTACATTGTCCATTTCTTTGGCGGCCAAGGTTTTTGTCCTAGAGGATTCCGATCCACAGACCGGAGACCTTGTGTCTGCGCTGGTGGGTGCGGGTCATGATGTTGAGCGTTCCACGGATTGGGGGTTCCACGAATGGGAATTCGAATCGGGCCTCTATGATTTCAGCGATACGGATGTTGTTGTTTGGGTGGATGGAAATGCGGCTGCAACGGCAGCGATGCCAGAGTCTGGCCAAGAAGCATTGCGCGACTATGTGGAGGCCGGTGGTGGGCTGTTGAGCTTTGGCCAAAATGGAACCAACTACCTCAATGGGTACCACAACCTGTTGGGGCCACTGCTGCCTCTTCGCTCCTGGGTAGCTTGGGCCGGAGGCTCCTATTTTTGCGCCGCTGATGACCACCCCCTTTGCGAAGCGGTGGATGTGGACGGTGACGGGGTTGCTTTGGGTGGTGCCCACATTGCTGCGGATGCGCCTGCATTTGGTGATCTCGCCCTTCAATATTTGCCATCTTGGTTGGCAGGTTTCCATCCTGCGGATCCAGGTATTGCCTCCTTTGCGGCTGCGGTTGCTGCGGAAGTGGAAGATGGCCGAGTGGTTCAGTGGGCCTTGTGGGGCAATTCCTATGGCCCTGGATGGCAAACTCCATGGTTAGACCCATCGGTTGCTCAGTTGATCGAGAATTCGGTTCGTTGGTTGTCTACGGGCCCTCCACGCGCGGATGCGGGAGGTCCCTACGAGGTGGTTGCAGGTGAACCCCTTTATTTGGATGCCAGTGGATCGAGTGCCCGCGGCGATGCTGTTTTAGAGAACTACACGTGGGGTATCGATGGCTATGTCTGGTCATCGGATGTGGAGACCACAGAATATGGGTTCACGGATCTTTTTGATGGCCCGGTGACCTTGGATGTTGGCCTTGTGGTGACGGACTCCAACGGCATGGAGACGGCTGACGCGACCACAGTGCTGGTGGCCAACGCAGATCCAGTGATCGCCTTCATCGACTGCCCAGAGGGGGCGCGCGAGGGAACAGCCATCGACTTTGCAGTGAGCGCATCGGATCCCGAACCTATGGATACGCTGACCATTTCATGGTGGATGGATGGGCTTGAAATTGCATCGGGTGACGGCTTCGCTTTTGCTGCGGTCGATGATGAAGAATTGAATGTTCAAGTGATGGTTCAGGATGATGATGGGGGCGGGGTGATCGAGGCATGCCCAACGCCGATTATTGTTGAGAACGTCCCTGCCGAAATCATTGTGAGCCCTGCCGAAATTGCCAATGCTTGGATTGCATACACTGTTGTGCCGTCCGTTACGGATGCGGGCAGCATGGACACACACACATGGTCTTTGGATGGGCCGGATGGTGCAGCGGTCGACCCGGAAACAGGCGTCCTTTACTGGATACCCAACGACGACCAAGTGGGAACGCATGCGATGGCCCTCTCGGTATTTGATGGAACGGACACCACGACGGTTGAGTGGTCCGTGCTGGTTCAGCCGCCCGACTCGGACGGGGATGGGGTGTTTGCCGATCTGGATTGTGATGATGCGGATCCGTCCGTGTTTCCGGGTGCTGTGGAAGTGTGCGATGGCATCGACAACAACTGTGTTTTGGGTGTCGATGAACCGGGTGCGGAGGGGTCGACGACCTTCTATACCGACCTAGATGGCGACGGTTGGGGCGATGCATCCGCACCTGTGGATTTGTGTGCCGCTGGGCCTGGCTATGTGGACAACGATGACGATTGCGACGACGCTTCCGCAGCAGTCTATCCGGGTGCCCCGGAAGAATGTGATGCTGTGGACTCGGATTGCGACGGGTCCATCGCCGATGATTTCTCAGACGAAGATGGCGATGACAGACCGGATTGTGTCGACTTGGATTCCGATGGTGATGGCATTGCGGATGAATGGGAAGAGACACATGGGCTCGATCCTACGGACCCGGATGATGCAGGCGCGGACGTTGATGGGGACGGTCGAACCAGCGCAGAGGAATATGAACTGGGGCTCGACCCAACCATTTACCATGGGCCTGGCGTTCCTGAACTCTTCACGCCTGAAGAAGGTTCTGAGGCCAGTCAGCCCTTGCAGCTGTCGGTTTTGGATGCTGAGGCACCATTGGGTCAGCCACTGACGCATGCCTTTGGGTTGTACAGCGAGAGTACGCTGGACCCGGAAGGTTTGGTGGCAGAGGTCGCGGCTTTGCCTGGGGAAGAAGGTGTCACGAGCTGGCTTGTCGATGGTGAGTTGGCGGAAAACACTTGGTACTACTGGACGGCACGGGCGAACGACACCTATGTCTCCGGTGGTTCGATGCCGACGGCCTCGTTCTTCTTGAACACGGTGAATGAACCACCGGGTGTTCCAGGGATCAACCGCCCAACAGAGGGTGCCGTTGTCGATGAACTCGAATTTGTGGTCGATGTTCCGAGCGATCCGGACAACGATGTTGTCTCCATTCGCTTTTATCTTTGGTCGGGCGAAGACGAGGCCTGGACCAGTGATTTGATTTCATCGGAGGAAGCGACAGCAACGTGGGCACCAGACATCGAAACCACGGAAGGGCAGGTTTTCTGTTGGCGCGCCGAAGCGCAAGATGACGATGAGGACCCCTTGGTCGGTGAGATGACGGATGAGACCTGTTTTTCCATTGCCGCAGTGAATGCTCCACCCTCTGCGCCTGTCATCGATTCGCCTTCAGCTGAAGCATGGGTCGATAGCGCGACCCCAGAAGTTTGGGTTGCAAATGGCATTGATCCGGATGGGGACGTGACCGTTCACCACTTTGAATTGGATGTTGTGACCACCTTCGACTCCGAACTGTTTCAGGAAGGGACGGTGGATACGGGTGAGGACGGCTTCACCAGCTGGACGCCCAGTGAAGCACTGCCCGAGGACACCTGGATTCATGTTCGCGTGCAATGTTCGGACGATGAATCCGACTCTGAGTGGGCCACCAGTACATTCTTTGTGAGTGCCCAAAACGATGCACCTTCCGTTCCGGTCCTGCTTGATCCAGAAGATGGGATTGCTTTTGCGGAGGATGGTGTATTGGTTGTCACCAACAGCATTGATCCCGAGGGGCAGGTGGTCACCTATGACTTCCAAGTCCTGGATACGCGGGACGTTGCCGTGGTGAGCACGGAAGCGGTGGACGAAGGCGATGTTTCGACCCAATGGTCGCCTGGTGCACTCGATGATGGCCTTTATCGATGGACGGCCCGTGCCGTGGATTCGGACGGCGAAGCCAGCGACTGGGCCGATGGCCATACGATCGTTGTGGGCCTACCAGCCGGCTACGATGAGCCGGAAGTCGGTGGCGTTGTCTCGGACGACAAGGCCGATGGATGTCGGTGCAGCACCTCAAACACAGGAAGCCGAGGGTGGTTGTGGTCTGTGTTGCTGGTGGGGCTGATGGTTCAGCGCCGTAGAAACCCACGGTTCTGAAGCTTTTTGAGTTCTTTCCGCAAGTTCTCCATGTCGCTTTCGAGGCGTGCACGGAGAATGTCCATGGCTTTGAGTTCTGCAGACTTCTTCTCGATATCGGCCCGCAAGGTCGTGATTTCTTCTCGTGCCTCATCCAGCGATAGCCGATCGTTGGCACCCTGGTTTCCCAGCAGTGTGATGGCTTCTCGTTTGAAGCCAGCCACCTCATCCACGGCCCTAGAGAGCCGATCTACGGTGCTTGTGAGGGCTTGAATCTGAGATACCAAGGCCGCCACTTCGGCGCGTTTTCGGGTCACTTCTGATTCTGCACGGTTGCGGGCGTCATCGGCGCTGGCCGCCGTTTGCTGTGCCCGTGCGGCTTCCGCAGCCAGCTGTGCGTGTTCCAGTAAATCGGTGGGCACCCGTCGCTGGCGTGTGCCTTGCTCGATCCAATCCAACAAGGGTGCCAAAGCAGCCTGTGAACTAAACTGGCTTTTCGCAAGCGTTCTGGCAGCCTGAGAGCGTTTCCGTATTTTGTCGGGATGATCGAGGACGTCGTCGATGATCTGTTCGATGTTGTCGCCGGCCCAACCGGCTTCACCGAGAACATCGGCCAGCGGTGAGTCTGTGTGCGTCAGGATCGGCAGTCCACAGCCGAGGTAGTCGGCGTGGCGAAAGCTGAATGCCAGCTTGCGTTCTGGATTTGGCATCATCCAATCGATGGCGGCAGTGGCACCCGCGAGCGCCTGTAGAAACTGTGTGCGGTTTACCCAACCTGGGGTCTCCAGTCGTGGGTGGTCGGGGAGGGTCCATGGCGCCTCTGCACCTTCGGGCACCCCACCGTACCAAACGACCTTGCCCTGGCCACGCTTGTCGAGGTGTGCAAGTACGCGGAGCAGGCCTGGGCTCGGGTCTTGCCAGGGCCAGCTCGCCCCGCCGGCCACGAACACGGGTGATTTTGGGTATCGTCTCCGGGGACCATCCGCGGCGACCAATGGAACCAACAGGGTGGGGTCGGTTCGAACATTGATTCCTGCCACAGCCAGGAGTCCCCACCAAAGCCACCGTTGCCGTGGATTGGATACCAGAAAGGCGTCACCCGCGGCCAGTGCGCGCAGGGTTTCTACACTGGTCCAGCGGAGCGTGCCTTCAAAGGATGCTTCCATGACCCGTGGTGCATACAAGTCCACCGCGAGGGGCACACCGACCGAAGCGAGGGCGGGCGCATCTTCGAGTTGGACCGAAATGATCCTATCGGGACCCCAGGCACGTGCCTTTGCGTAGAGGTCCTCGGCGGAAGTAAAACCGCCTTTGTCATCTTGGTTCCGATTGAGCGTGCGAACCGTGTGACCGGCTTGCTTAAGCCCGGTGGCCATATCCAAAGCACGAAGCGCCCCACCCGTGACCGGTTGGTCTGGGGTGGGGCGCCTTCCATGGTGAACAATCAGTACTCGCATGCTCACACCGTACCAAAGGTGTGAGGCGACGTCAGGCTACAGCCCGACTGCAGCAGTGAGAGTCTTCTCCAAAATGGTTGTGCCTGTCTCTTCATCGACATGCTTTTCGTAGACAAGACCCCAGCCTTCAACCCAATAGTATTCGGCAACGCCAGGGTAATCGCGGGTGAACCACGACAGTCCTGCAGACTCCAAGGTGCTGGGGTCGATGCCCAGTGCAGTGGTGAGCTGCATGTCGTAGGTGGACTCGATCTTCCATGCATCCATGGTTTCGCCCAAGACATCAATCTCAACCATTCCAGCGTCGGTGTAGGTACCGGCCACAGGAACGTTGATGCTGACGCCGCCGCCTGCACCTGATGACGAACTGGACGTGTCCGTGTAGGTCAATGTGTAGTTGAAGTCCCAAGAACCACCGCTTCCAATCATGGACTCATCGGCCAAGTAGGTCCGGGGTGCTGAAAGTGTCATCAGTGCGGAACTGGGGCCAGTGGGGATGGCGCTGAAGGTCAGCTGCATGTTCCACTCGGTGACGCTCAGCTTGGTGCCGCTGCTGTTGTCGCAGTTGTGGTACACGCTGCCTTCCCAGCCTTCACCTGTAGCGGTGGTCAGCTTGTCCCAAGTCTTGAAGGTCTCAACACCCGTCGAGGTGTAGCCGGTACCCATGCCTTGCTCGCTCGCTGTGGCACTGCCACCAACCCAAGTAGCTTGGAAAGTTTTCTCCCAGCTGGTTTCATCGACAGGGTTGTATGGGTGGCTGCAATCGTTGGGATCACCCGGCTCGGTTGGCTCAGAGCCATCGTCATCGCCGCCGTCGTCATCACCGCCGTCGTCATCGCCCGTCGTGCCGCCATCGTCGTTGCCGCCATCGGCATCTTCATCTGCGTTGGAATCATCTGCGTCAGAGTTGGTCAAGGTCAAGCCAGAGTCACCCTCGTCGTAGTCATACTTGGGGGTGCTGCAGGCAAGTGCGAGCGGGATGGATAGGTAGATATAACGGTGCATTTTTCAGACTCCTCAGCAAATGGAAGCGCAGGAATAGCATCTTGTGGGTAGATTCGCCGCCCCAGAAGTGTGAAGATCACGCTACAGAATTGATTGTGCGACCTACTCAGCGATTGTTTCGGGACTCTCGAATGCTCCTTTCCCGGAGATTCAATCGCTCCCTTGCGCCTCCCGATCGGGTCAGTTTGAATGTCACCTTGCGTTGTAATCTCACGTGTTCTATGTGCACGACCTGTTACGAGTCGCCGGAGCTAAGTCTTGAAGAAATAAAGGGAATTGTCG
>Ga0163108_10000752_pt1 | contig 24096 bp, 25 predicted proteins | sample Fk1155metaG_FD_109644 | JGI IMG/M metagenome (GOLD analysis project Ga0163108, IMG submission 109644) | Marine microbial communities from the Central Pacific Ocean - Fk160115 155m metaG | ecosystem: Environmental > Aquatic > Marine > Oceanic > Photic zone | place: The Central Pacific Ocean...
AATGTCTTTTGTTTGACCGATGCGATCCAAGCGGCCGATTCTCTGTTCAATTAACTCAGCGTTCAAAGGGAAGTCAAACATAACTAAATGTCTACAGAATTGAAAATTTCTTCCTTCACTTCCGATTTCCGAACAGATCAGGAGTCTGGCGCCTTCTTCCTCCGAAAACCAAGCGGCGTTTCGGTCTCGCTGGATTAATGTCAAATCTTCATGAAAAACGGTTAGCTTCAAGTTTATCCTTTTTCGAACAGCTTCTTCAATCGCAAACAGTTTGGCTTTGGTGCTGCATATTAACAGAAATTTGTCATGCTTGTTTTCGGTTAGCATGGTTGTTAGCCACTCAATCCTTGGGTCTAGAATTAAGGCATGTTTTGGTTCATCTTCAATTAATCCGATATCATATTTGAATTCATTTAAGTTGTTATTTGTTGAAGGTGGTTTATTCGGTGTGGGCAAAGGGTAGAACTTGGCCAAGCGGTTGGGAAAGCCGTGAATCGATTTTCGTGTATTTCTGAATAATACCCTGCCAGTTCCGTGGCGATCTGCAATGTCTCGAAGCAGATCCATCTTGGTGGATTCGCTTATGTATTGACTCTTATCCCATTCTGATTTTGCCTTGGTGACTATGGTGTCAGCGGCTTGGAGACTGTCTAGATCTGAACGTTTCAAATTCGATTTAGAGGTAAGTTTTTTGCATGTCTTTGCTACAGTCGAGTATTTCTCCATCTCCTTAGTGAACGTCGCAAAGTCAGAAAATCGGTTAGGATCAAGCAAATGCAATCGGGCAAAATGAGCATCAACCCCCAACTGGTGCGGGGTAGCTGTTAGTAATAAAAGGGATTTTACTTTTCCCCCAAGCCTGTGAACGAGATTATACTTTTCACTTGGTCGGTTTGCACTCCACTTGAGATGGTGAGCCTCGTCCACGATAAGTAAATCCCAAGTTGCTTGCACAGTCTGCTTCATGCGCTTGGGCGATTCAGCTAACCAATCGATACTGGCAAGAATTAATTGATCGTCATCAAAGGGATTAATATCGGTGTTGGACTTCTCAATTGCAACGCAGCGCTCTTCGTCATAAATGGAAAACCAGCGATTGAACCGTCGTAACAACTCTACAAACCACTGGTTTACCAACGAATTGGGGAGCAGTATCAATACGCGTTTGACCCGCCCGCTAATGATCAATCTATTTAGGATTAGGCAGGCCTCGATAGTCTTCCCCAGGCCGACTTCATCTGCCAAGAGAACACGTGGGAATTGGCGGTTAGACACTTCATGAGCTATGAAGAGCTGGTGGGGTATAAGGTCAACTTTGGCACCCAAAAGACCACGAATAGTGGATTTTTGCCATTTAAAAAGAAGATTTAATGCATCCTGACGTAAATCGAACATTGCGTTATCGCTGGTTTGTCCGGCCTTTAGTCGATCTGCTGGAGCGCAGTTGGACATGGAGGAATGAAGATCTTCTTCAGGTAGATCATAGGCTTCCCCGTGGTAGGTAAGTAGCCCATCTGCTTCCGATATTCTCTTTATGGATAAACTTACGTTGTTCTCACCCATTACAACGGATCCTACTTGAAATGTAATTCGATTGAGAGGAGGGGATTCAAGCGAGTAGCACCTAGTTTCTTCACATGCAGGGAAGGCAACTACTACGTGTTGTGAATTAATTGACTTGACGACACCAAGGCCTAGCTCTGGCTCAGTGTAACTTGCCCAACGCTGCCCAGTAGCATAATACTCCATTGGCTTCATGTCTTGATTCATTATCGGTTGAACAACCGGACGAACCTTAATAAGACGGTGCCATGGTGTGAAGAAATTCCTAGTAGATGCAATCCAGCGGGATCGTTTCCCCACAACGGCATTTTACAATTATTTGGGTAATGCTATCTCCGTTCCTAACGACTTTAACGTTGGCTTTATGAGCGAGCTCTGTTTCTTCGACCGAATTCTCAGGGTTCCCACTTTGGCTTGGAACTTGGATGTTTTTTAGTGACTCGGACTTTGTGGTGTTAGTGGTTGTGGTGTGTTCGATCTGCTTTGACTTAAATTCAGTTTTGCCAACGTCTTTACTTGTTTCAGTTTGCGACTGGAGTTGTTGCAACATTGGGGTGAATCCTTGTTGAGGTGGTTCACCGTCTAGTTCGATGTTGCCGAGGGGATCAGCTTTTTTAGGTACGAAATCAGACATTTTGATTGGAGGGAGTGCTACTCCTTCTCTCCCTTCTCTCTGACGACGATCGACACGTTTTTGCCAGATTTGGCCTTTCCGTGAGTAGCCCGTTTTGGCCCGTAGCCAACGACTTTCTTTATACTACTGGGACTTACACCGTTTTTATTGATTAATCTGTTGCGGATATCAACTGCTTGTTCGATGGATTCGTCCCATGCTTTAGCAGCATCTTCGCCCCCTCCTGAAGAAAAACCCTCAACTTCTATTTCAAGACCTTCAAGTGTTTTTCCAAATCTGTCATGCTTACGACTCAGCCAAGTGCCAAGGCTATCCACAACGACCTCGCCGTATGCAGAGAGATCCTTTTCACCATCATTAAATACATCTCTCTGGGGAGTGTTAAAGAGGCTTACCTTTACGCCTTCATCGATAACCTCAATATGCATGTTTTCATTTTCCCGAAACTCCGAACTTTGGACATAGGACTTTTCAATGTCCTCAGTGGTTTTGCGTATCAAATTTCTCGGTGCAAGGGCGGGTTTAGAGAAATTCGCCTTTCGTGACGACGCAACGTTTGCATTTTTTACATCAATCATCCCCGGCGTTGCTTGTTGCATAACAGTGTTTGGGTTTTTGAAATATTCTGCAATTTCGGACATGGCTTCTTCGTCGACAGTGGTCAACCACAAGACCATAAATAGTGCAAATAACCCTGTAACAAGGTCTGCGTAGGCTACTTTCCATGCACCACCCATGATTATTATTCTTCTGGTTTAGTGCGGATCAAGATATCAAACCGTTGGTTCTTAAAATCTTGCGCGTTTTCTGCATCCAGAGGAGTTGAGTCGCCTGCTCCAACAATTTTTACGATCTGCTCTTCTTCCGCCCCTGTCTTTAACAGTTCTCTTAATACCAAAGTAGATAATTTCGACGACATGAGCCAGGGCTTCTCGACGCCTTTGGGAACATGCCCTGTGATTTCGATCGGGGATCCTGTACCGTTGTTCAGATTGTAGCGGCCTAAAAGGATTCCAACTGAATTCAATGCAGTATGACCATCATCGCTTAATGCAAGAGATTCGTCATTGGTTTCCAGGAACAAAGGCCTGGATGTTTCGCTAAAGAAACTGACTAGTACACCCTCGTCCACCCGCTTCGTCTGGATGTTTCGGTTGTCCCTAATCTCTTTGTTGTTCATAAATGTCTTGATGACATCCTCCTCGTTTATGCGCTGGTGTTTGAGTTCGGCAGGTGCGTCTCCCTTGAAGTGGCTTTCGCGCGCGGAAACTACATCATCCTCTCGCATTTGAATGACGCGGGTCGACTTCCGGGTAATAGCCATCCAAGGATCACGGAAGTGGGCGGAAACTGTGCCCTTCACTTGTTCGTCCTGCCCCAGAATCCAAAGCACCATGAATAGCGCGAACAGGGCGGTTACAAAGTCCGCGTAGGCAACTTTCCATGCACCACCAGCCATGACAGATTATTTGGCCGTTTTAAGCATGGTTTCCAAATCACTAGCGGTGGGTTGGAACCTATGCTCGATTTCTCTACGTCCAATTTCACAGGCAACTAACGGGGGGAGACCTAGAGCAAATGCGACTACGCTAGCCTTGACCACTTTCAAGTATGTAGTTTCACCTTCGTTATAAAAGTGAACATTTACTGCCAGCGGTGCTATGACACCATAGGATATGAAAATCCCCAGAAATGTGCCAGATAGTGCGGCTGCGATCATTGTGCCCACTTTTTCGGTATCATTTAGGTACTGCATGGTGTTAATGATGCCCATAACAGCAGCAACAATCCCAAACGCCGGCATGGAGTCAGCAACCAGATGCATAACGTGAACAGGGGCGTGCTTTTCGTGTTCGATATGTTTAACGCCGGCTTCCATAAGCGGACCGATTTGTTCGGGTTTTAGTCGTCCATCAACCAATGGCCTCAATCCGTCACAAAAAAAGTCTACTGCCCTATGATTGGACGAAAATTTGTCGTATTTTTTGAACAACGAACTGGCTTCTGGGTTCATAACATGTTCCTCCAAGGCAATCATTCCGTTACGTCTGCCAAGTTGAAACAGTTCGTACATCATTTTGAACAGATCCTCGTAGTCTTCCTTTTTGTATGGAGACCCTTTTAGGGTGTTCAGTGTGCCTTCCACAATTCCTTTAAGAATTGCAGCGGGCGCCATGACGATCGCGCAACCGAAAAGCATCCCTAGGATTGTAACAACTTCTGCCATATGGATCAGGAGCATGATGTGTCCGCCTGCCATGTAAAACCCAGCGAGACTGCCGCCGATTATAACTACAAAACCAATTATTACTACCATGAGTCTCTATCTCCTAAAGCATTCTTTTGTGCCTGTTGTTTCTATGCGTTTGATGAAACTTCGCAGAGTGAGTACGGCTTCGGTGTGTATTTGGCAGACTCGTGACTCTGTTATGTTCATAATTTCAGCGATATCCCGCAAACGAAGCCCTTCGTAGTAGTAGAACGCGATTACCTTTTGCTGCTTTGGGTTCATTTCAGTTAATCGCTTCCGAACTAGTTCCTGTAGGTCGCGGTTGCTCGCTTCATCGCTCGGATCAAGTTGTTTTTCGTCGAGCTTCTCCTCAATCGTCTCATCAGACTCGATCTTGGCCCACTGATCGTTGAAGGAGATGTAAACACGCTTTTGTACTTGGTCAAGCAGTTCCCTGTAATCATTGAGCTTCATGCTCAAGTGTTCGGCGATTTCCTCCTCTGTAGGCTGGCGTTCTAAATTGCCGGTTAATTCATAAATGGCTTGCTCTATCTTACGCATTTTAGCCGCCACCGAGCGCGATCCACTAAATTTCTTCCGAATGGCATCTAGGATCGATCCGCGGATTCTGCGACTGCAGTAAGCCTCAAACGGAACACCTAGCGTGGGATTGAAGTTGCGCTTAGCTTTTATCAAGGCAGTTAATCCGATGTTCCTGAAATCTTCAATTTCCTGTTTTAGAGATGGGTGGTAGGCTAGTCTATGTACCCATTTAACAACCATAGGCGTGAACTTTTCAACTAGTTCGCTTTCCGTATGAGCTTGGTAACCGCCATCAGGTATCACTACAGGTGACGCGCCCCTAAAAGAAGGAGGGAGATCTTTCTCTGTTAATAAAGGAGGTTGTAATGGCTTGTTCATTCGAAGTTGGCATTCGGTTCACCAGTTGTCTCAGGCTCTGATTGTGCAGTCGGGTCTGCAGATTGTTCGGATAAAGCAGTCTCTTTCTGCTTTAGGTCGTCTAGGAATATAATCGCTAATTGTTTTCTTATTGTTAACCCCCACCATCTGGAAAGCAGCAGTCCGGCAAGCATTGCGATGACAGCACGCAACAGTGTAACTTGCAGGGAGTTTTCCTGAGCATAACCTAAGGCTAATACTGTTAAAAAGCATGTGCTTGAGATGACTGACATCATGAGTTTCATTTACTGTTTTCTGCGGACTATCACCGTAGCCACGCACTGTCGTGCCCTGTCAGTCAGTGCGATTTCGCTTGGTTCACCCTTCGGGATCTCATCGTTCAATGATAGGCTGGGAATATTGTCTATAAGGAAGTTTTTGACGATGTTACTTGTTATGCCAAACAACTCCGTTTTTTGTTCGTAATCAGATTCAAAGGAAAAACCTACCGCTTGGCCAAGCATATCGAAAATCATAAAGTATGACAGGGAGTTGGGGATCTCGGTTGTTTTCAAAATAAAGGTGGAATTGTCCCGCTGCCTTACAGATTGCTCACTTACCGTTCCTTTGACAATTTGAGGTGCGAAATTGTGTGCAGATGGAGTGTCTAAGGTGACCGCGTACAGCGAGGAACCCCCTGGCGCATCGCTGTTACTGGATAGAGGAGGCGGAGAGAACTCGCCTGATACCTTAATTGCGGCTATATCGTACTCTTTGCTGATATAAATTGAGTCTGCCACGGAGAATATCCCTGCTTCTGTGATGATGCTAATTTCGTAACCGGATTCTAGTGTCAGAGTTTGTTGGTCAAGGTTTAGTGCTTTTGATGACGTTACCAGCCAGCCATCTTGGCTAACGAAAAAGCCGGCAGCGGCAAAAATCTCTATCTCTTTTCTGGAGGCAGTTTTTTTGTTAAACCGGTTGGTTTGCTGTTTTGCAGGCGGAGGGAGTTGCTCGAATTTTGCTGCTGCATTACTTGCAGCAACGATTCCTTTAGGACTCAATAGTCTGGCGTCCTGGAGCTTCTTTAGAGCTGAGCTTGCCTTGGGTAAGCCATTATTTTTTGCCAAGCTCCACCACATGTAGACTTCCTCGAATTCGATTTCTGTTTTGGCGGAGTTGTAAACGAGGAGACCTAGTGCATATTGTGATTCAGGATGCCCCCTTAAGGATGCTATGTCGTAGTTTTTCTTTGCCAACGCGAGGCTTTGTGCAACTCCAATTCCATATTCATAACAACGGCCCAGATTGAATATTGCGTCAAGTGAACCTGATTTTTTAGCCATTTCGTAAAGCCGAAAGGCTGATTTGTTGTTGCCGACAGTTTCATCGAGGTAGCCTAAAGCGAACTGGGCATCTGGATGGTTTTCGGCAGCAGCCAAGGCAAACCAACGCTTAGCCAATTGATTGTCCTGCGGACTTTTATTAGGGAGTCTTGAGTGAGCCAACCCGATGCCATAGGCAGCATCGATCAAGGTTTCATCCTGGTAATATGCTTTCATATACCAGTCCTTGGCTTCGAGCATTTTAGTTTCATTCTCTAAATTCAATGCTTCAGCCAAAAGCATGTTGGCGTAGTTCAACTGGCCAAAGCGATTACCTAGTTCGGCTGCTGAGCGATACCACTCGATTGCTTTATTTAGGTCTTGCTCGACCCCGAGTCCGGTCTCGTAGCAGTAGCCAAGGTTGGCTTGAGCCATTGCGTAATTAGCCTTTGCCCCTATCAGGTAGAAAGACACCGCTTTGCTCGCGTTTTTTTTCACTCCGTCCTTGCCCGTCTGGAATGCTTTGCCAAGATTGTAGGCGGCCCAGCCTTGGTCTTTATTCTTCTTCCAGACAGCTAAGGCTGATTCGGTTTCTGCCGGATGTGCGGAATTGTGATCTTGATCATTTACGACCTTGTCCGAAAGTGCGGACGTCAGGGAGGGCAACCAAACGCACAAGGCCAATCCAGACAGCAGCATGACGTATCGTTGCTGCTGCCAGCGAGTCGATTTTATTTCGCGGCCTTGAACCATAGTGTGATTGGTTCCGCAGTTTAGTGTGCGGATCACCGTGCATAGTTAAGCTAGTCCCGGGCCAAGGTGTTCGATTTATCTGCGTTTTTGCAATTAGGCCATATTAACCGGCCATGATCGCTATCATTTCGTGAATCCTAGCTCCTAACAGACTTGTCTGTAATTGTTTGTAAGTGAAATGGCATGAGGGTTGCTCCGACGCTCCCGGAATGCTGGAAGCAATCTACGCTAGAGAGTCTTATGCGGCCTTGAAAAAAACGCTGGATGCAGCTGTGCTGCGTCATCAGGCGATATCCAGTAATCTTGCAAATCTTGAGACGCCTCACTACAAGCGGATTGATATAAGTTCCGATTTTGAGGCTCGATTGCAGAAGGCGGTTGGTTCTGGTGACATTTCAAGCATTCACAGGGTACGACCGCAAATTGAAGTGGATCGCACAGCTGTCCCCGATGCTTTGAATGGAAACACGGTTAAGATGGAAGAGGAACTATTGCATTTACAGAGGAATACCATGACCCATTCGTTTGCGCTGCAAGTGTTGGGACGATCGCTCAATAAAATCAAATCTGCGATCACGGGCAGAGTGGGGTAAGAAATATTGAACGATGGATTTAATCCCAGGACTACAAAGTAGCGCATCAGCACTTCACGCCGAACGAGTTCGGATGGAGGTGATCTCTCAGAACATTGCGAACGCAAACACTACGAAAGGGGAAAACGGCGAGCCATACCGTCGCCAATTGGTTCATTTTGACACAATTTTGAGGAAGCAGATAGGGAGTAATAAGGACTTGGCCAGCAACAATTTGTCCGAGGTGCAGGTCTCCAAGATTATTGAGGATTCAAGCCCCTTTCGTGAAGTTTACCAGCCGGGGCATCCAGATGCCAACGAGAACGGGATGGTGCAATACCCAAACGTACAAATTCAGCAGGAAATGGCCGATATGATTTCGGCGTCCCGAGCCTATGAGGCAAACATGGCAGTGATCCGAACTTCTCGCAGCATGGCCATGAAAACCATTAACATGGGCAAGTAGTTTTTCAGCTAGTAAATTACAATTATGCAGCCCGTAACACTCAACACCAATCCGCTAGCAAATAGCATGATGGAAGGCCACTTGGCCAATGCCAAGGCCATGGAAGGCATGGCCGGCCAAATGAATGCAATTAGCGGACAGTTCAGTCAGCACATGGCCCAACTCGGCCAAGTGGCGCCGACAAGTACTCCAAGCACTACACCGGCGACTGTCACGCAATCTCAACCGTCGTCGGATGGCGTTTTTGACAATGTGCTAGGGAAGTTCGTTCACGAGGTGAACGACAAGCATGTGAAAATGGGTAACTCCCTCCAAGCCATGTTATCTGGGAAAAATGTGCCACTGCACCAGGTGATGACGGAGTTTCAGGAAGCCGGGGTTGCGTTCACCATGATGGTTGAAATGAGGAACAAGTTGCTGGATTCCTACAAGGAATTAATGTCAATGGGGCTCTAGGTTCCATTAAAGCGATTGAACCATAGCTAAAATGCAAGCGATAAAAGAATTACTCAAACAGTTGACTGGTATCTGGAGTGAGCTTGGCTTAAACCAAAAAGTAACGGTGGTGACGGCAGGTTTTGCAGTTGTCGCCGGTTTGGTGGCCGTGCTTGTTTGGGGCGGGAGAACTGAATACACGCTCTTATACGGTAATCTAGATACAGCAGAGGCGGGACGCGTGACTCAAGCTCTGGACGCGAGCAGCATCCAGTACAAGATAGGACAGGGGGGCGGCGCGATCTATGTCTCATCCTCACAAGTTCATCAAACACGCATGCAGTTGGCAACCCAGGGGATTCCCAAGGGAGAGGGCATAGGCTATGAGTTGCTGGACAAAAACACACTGGGCATGTCCGACTTTATGCAGCATGCCAATTACAACCGCGCCGTTCAGGGGGAATTGGCAAGAACGATTGCCAAATTTAATGGAGTAGACTCTGCTAGAGTGATGATTGTGAGTCCTGAAAACCGGCTTTTGATCGATCCGGATCGGCACGCAACAGCTTCTGTTTTTTTGGCCATGCGCGGGGTGCGTCGCCCTTCATCTGATACTGTGGGGGCAATACAAATGCTCGTTGCCAACTCAATAGAAGGATTGAATGTCAACCACGTGTCGGTGGTGGATAGTGCAGGGAACGTGCTTTCCATTCATGATGAAGAAGGTTCCCTCGTTGCTGTAACGTCATCTCGCCTTAGGGCTCGGCAGGAGTTGGAGAATTATCTGACCAAAAAAGTAGAGAGTATGCTTGAGAAAGTAGTTGGCACGGGGAATGTGGTGGCACGTGTTTCAGCCGACGTCAATACAGACTCGGAAACGATCACTCAAGAAATCTATGATCCTCTAAAGAAGGCAGTTAAAACAGAGAACTTAACATTAGAAAAAACATCTGAACCGCTCGAAAATCCGGGAGGACCGGCTGGCGTGACACCTAATATTGCTGCAGGGGGTGCGAATGCCCAGGTGAGCCCCAGCTCGACTAATGAGGTTGGTTTTCTAAAACAGGATACTCTTACGGAGTATGTCGTATCAAGGTGGACGACCAATAAGGTTGTGCTGCCGGGGCAGATCAGGGAGTTGAATGCCGCTATTTTTGTTAATACAACCAATCCGCCGGTTGGCCTAATCGGCAATCTACATCAGGCAGCAGTTCTGGCGCTTGGTTCGTACGTCACGGATACAAACAATGTACAAGTTCAGCCTGTCATGTTTAATACAGCCGAGCGAGATCGCATGGTTGCAGCAGTGGGGTCAACCAAGTTTTGGACCCGTTTTTGGGATCTCGGAGAAACGCTACTTTACGTTGTCTTGCTAGCGGGAGGATTATTCCTCGTTGTTCGCACCTTCAAGAACACCAGCGAGGAGTTTATACCAACCGGGATGACGGTTGGTGAGATGATGGCTGAGAGCATGGCTGCAGAGGGGGCGGCGATCACCGCTGGCGCTGGAATAGCTCAACCTCCAGGGATGCAAGCTGCCGCCCAAGCTGTGACTCCTGAGGCAACTGAAGACACTGCTCAGAGCGAGGAGGATGAGGTTGAAATGATCACGGAAGAGAAGAAGAAGTTGGTAATGGACTTTGGCTTGGGCACCAAACAACCCGAGCGGGTAACTGTTGAGGTATTGAAGGACTTGATTGGCGAGAAGCCCGAAAAAATGAGTATGGCAGCCCGAAGTTGGTTGATGTCTGAAAATGAATCCGATTGAAATACATAAGACAAAATGACTTCATCGGCATCAGTAAATGAGATCAAGCTAACCAGGGTGCAAAAACTGGCTGCGGTGATGATCCTATTGGGGGAGGATGCGGCCGGTATCATCCTTAAGACTTTCGATAAGAATGAGAGAGAGCAGGTTTGTGCGGAGATGGCAAATCTGCCGATGCTCGATGTCGATGAGCAACAGAAAATACTAGGCGAATTTACCGAGCGGGCCGTAGCAAGCATCTCGTCTCTTGAGGGGAGCGAGGATTACACGAAGAGAGTGCTCGAAAGGGCAGTTGGTATGTTTGAGGCGGAGGAAATCATAGGCCGCGTTTCGATGAGCCGAACATCGGTAACGGCGATGCAGCAAATAATCGACATGGATCCACTTGGTATATGCAATCTGATCAAGGAGGAACAAGCGCAGACCATCTCTCTCGTATTGAGTTACTTGCCACCAGCCAAGGCAGGGGATGTCCTGCTTCGTCTCCCAGAGTCCGTTCGCGAGAATGTGGTCGAGCGATTGGCTAAGTTGGCGCCAACGCCCATCGAAGTAGTTGAAACTGTCGGCAGAACGTTATCCAAGAGGATAGGGGACAAAATCACCCGTTCCCTTAATCAGACTGGCGGGTACCAATCGGCCGCGTCTTTATTGAAAAACATGACCAAGGACTCTCGTGACGAGATCCTGAACAACATGGATGAACGCATTCCTGATTTGGTGCGGGAGATCAAATCGAAGATGTTCACATTCGATGACTTGGCCGAACTGGACAACCGCGTGTTGCAGAAGGCGATGACACAGGTCGATGCTGACAGATTGCCGCTGGCGTTGATAGCCTCAACAGATCGCGTGAGGGATGCTCTGCTTGGTGCCATGTCTAAACGTGCTGCGGAGACAGTGCGGGAGGAAATGGAAAACCTGGGCAAAGTCAAACTGGCAGATATCAACGCAGCACAGGAAACTGTTGTGAGCGTGATACGGGAGATGGAGGATTCTGGGGAACTGGAGATTGGTTAACTGCGCAATGATTGCACTGGAAGAAGAGCAGAGCCCGGATTTGGGCGGGTCGATTAACGGCCAGATGAAAGATGTAAGGATATCCACCGAGAGTTCACCTTTAAACCATGTTGAAGTAGTCTCGCGTGAAGATCTTCAATTGACGGAGCAGGCGGCGTACGAGCGTGGCAGGAAAGAGGCGGAAGATAATCTTCAGGAGCAGTTGGATTTTATGAAGAGTGAGTACGTGAGTCAGAAAGACAAGGAGATCACGGACTTTTGCAACGATCTACGAGACGACCTTGGTTCGCAGATTCCCAAAATCCTTCAATCACTTGAGAAGCACGTCATCAATCTTGCAGCAGATATTGCCATGAAAATAGTGGCTGATTTGCCCATTGACAAGACGATGGTCGAAAGTGTTGTCAGGGATGCCTTGGCCAAGGCGGAGAATGATGCTGAGATTGTAGTCCATTTGCACCCAGAGGATCTGGACCTACTGACTAAGGGTGAGTCTGAACTGATTGACGAAGCCCAAGGCGGGGGCAATGTTGTTTTCAAACCCTCTCATGAAGTCACAAGAGGAGGGTGTTTGCTGGATACTCATTACGGAGTCGTGGATGCTCAACGAGAAACAAAAGCGCAACTCCTCAAGCAGGCCGTTACAGGATGACTCAACCCGCGATTGAAGAATCTTTTTCACCGACCCTGATCGCTCGCGCCCAGTCAGAGTTGAGCCAAGTACACCTCGTACAGCACAAGGGCAGAGTGGTGCAGTTAATTGGGTTGGTGATCGAATCGCAGGGTCCAAGGGCGGCTATTGGTGATATTTGCAAACTCGAGTCAGCAACCAACCCTGACGGGGTTAAGGCTGAAGTGGTTGGTTTTCGTAATCAAAATTTGATGCTTATGCCGCTTGGCCAAATGGAGGGCATCTATCCGGGGTGTGAGGTGATTGCCACCGGGACATCACTCAAAACACCTATTGGAGAAGGGCTTCTTGGTCGAGTGCTTGATGGTTTGGGGGATCCGCTTGACGGGATGCCTGCACCAACGCAATTCAAAACTTCAGATTCCATGTCAAGGGTGCCCCATCCTCTGAGACGATCCCGCATTAATGAAATCTTCCACACTGGAATACGAGCTGTTGATACTTTTACACCTATCGGCGTTGGCCAGCGCATGGGCATCTTTTCCGGGAGTGGTGTGGGCAAATCAACGATGCTCGGGATGATGGCCACCCAGGGTGACGCAGATGTCAATGTCATCGCGCTAATCGGAGAAAGGGGAAGAGAAGTACGTGAGTTTCTAGAGCGTGAACTGGACGAAGAGGGCAGGAAGAAATCGGTTGTCGTTGTTGCGACCTCGGACGAACCAGCGCTGACTCGGGTCAAGGGAGCATTTATGGCCATGGCCATCAGCGAGTATTTCCGAAGTCAGGGGAAGAGGGTGTTGATGATGATGGACTCTGTAACCCGGTTTGCCATGGCGCAGCGAGAAATTGGCTTGGCCATCGGCGAACCTCCATCCTCAAGGGGGTATACTCCATCGGTTTTTGCACTTCTACCACGGTTATTGGAGCGCGCCGGTACAGATGATGTAGGGAGCATTACAGGTCTCTTTACGGTTCTCGTCGAAGGCGATGACATGAACGATCCAATTGCAGATTCGGTTCGCTCAATATTGGATGGCCATCTTGTTCTTACCCGCGATTTAGCAGTGCAAAACCATTATCCAGCAATGGATATTCTACAGAGCAACAGTCGGTTGGCCCGGGATTTGCTGGCAACTGAACAGGTAGAGAGAGTAGGCAAGGCAAGAGATTTGCTGGCTCTTTACCAAAAGAATCAAGATTTAATCAATATTGGAGCGTATCAAGCTGGATCCAATCCTAGGGTGGATGCGTCCATTCGTGCTTACGATCCTTTGATGAAATATTTAAGGCAGACCGTGGATGAGAGAACCCAAGCCGGTTTAAATTGGGAGCAGCTTGGGCATGTCCTAGCGCAGGCGTATCCTCCTCAAAAGGAGGGTGTTAGCGAATCCCGTTCAGTGAATCCTGCAACAGTATGAAATTAAAGCCATTTCATTTCACATTGGAGAGTGTTCGCAAGCTTAGGCAAGAGGCTGTTGACAGAGCGAAGGATCAAATGGCTCAAGAAATGTTGCAGTTAAATCGTGAGCAACAGAATATTGACCGAATTGAAGGCAGAATTGAACAAGCAAGAGAAGGTTTTCGGGAAGCAGTTTCGATCGGTTCAAACTCCGGACTGGTAGTGCAACTTAGACAATTCATGGCTTCCCTAGAGTTGGAAAGGACAAAGGGTCAATCTACACTTGATGGGTATCGTGCAAGAGTGGATGCTTGTCAGAAAGCCCTAGTCGCAGCGAAGCGCAAGATGGAATCCATGGATAAGATTCGGCAAAAACGTCACAAGGAGCATTTAGCCAAATGTTCACATGAGGTTCAGAAAGAGATGGACGAGTTGATGCTTAGACCTGGTGGCAATGGAATTGGATTGAAATTTACCTAGCGCAATGAAGAAGTTGATCGTTCCAGTTGTATTAGCCTTGTTGATCGTTGCTGCAATAGTTGCTGCAACAAAATACTGGCTTATGCCAATGATCGACAAATACGCAAAAACCAAAGCTGAAGCAATGGTTCAGGCTGAAGCACAGTTGAATGAAACAAGTCAGCATCACAAAGAAACACCAACCACGAAGTTTATACATACGGAATCTACGCCTGAAGAAAATATAATGAGCGTCGATGAAATTCAGGCGATGGTGACTTCCGGGAATATGACGTTCGATAATCCCGATGTGCACACCTTGATGCTGGAACTGCAGAGACGTTTGGTAGCTGTTAAGAAGAGGGAAGAGCGAGTGTCGAAACTTGAAACAGAATTAAGCCTGAACTGGGGAAGTTTAGACGACATGACCAACGAAATAGCCAACGCACGGCAGGAATTAAGTGACCGTCTTCTTGAAGCGGTGAAGACGATCAAATCAAATGAGGAAAAAGGCTATAGAACGAATGCCCAAATTCTAACTAATTTGCCTCCAACTGAGGCTGTGGTTTCGCTGAGGCAAAAGGCAAACCCTGAAGAATGTGCTAAATTGCTTATTCTAATGCAAGTCACAGAGCAGGCTGCCCTGATCGGCGAGTTAAACAAAGGAACCGATGAAGATAAGGTTTTGGCAGCCGAAATCATGAAGGAGTTCAATAAAATCGGGCTGGAATCTTCTCAAGTAAATTAGACGTGGAATTAACAAATCTACAAGTTGAATCAGTAAAACCGGCAAAATCAGAGTCGGGTTTCTGTGTTCAAGCTGTAGGCGGTAGTACCAATCGTAATGAAAAACCGTTCAGTCAACTCTTGAACTCAAAAGTCGATTTATCCCGTGAGTCTGAAGTGACTGCAGGCCAAAAGGCTGACCTAAATGAAGTATGTAATAGGAACCCTGCAGGTAGTGAATTGAAGAAGAGATCTCCGAAAAAGAAACTCACAAACAAACAGGCCGAAGAGTCGCTATCTGACTATGCTCCAGCAAAGGGTGAGAAAGAATTTAAAGCTAAAAAGAAAGCTTCAGATTTGCAAACGTCCACAATAGAGATAATTGCTAATACGCAGCAGGAAAGTGTTAAAAAAGTTAGAACATCCTTTTTGGTGACAGAAAAAGTTATCGCGAATGCGCAATATAAAACCCATTCAGCTCCGAAAGTCAGTGCGGGCATCCAGCTTGAATCGAAGAGTAGAAACCCGCAACATACAGCGAAGGTAGCATCACAGGAACATACAGCGAAAGTAGCATCACCGAAACATTCAGCGAAGGTAGCATCACCGAAACATTCAGCGAAAGTAGCATCATTTTTCTTAAATCAAAACGAATTAATCAACAGATCTAACAGTGATAAAACTACCAGAAATAGGGTAAAATTGGAGCTGAAGGGGGGCGGAAAGATTCCGCTCGTTAAACTAGGGTTGGAGAAAGCGAAACAAAAGATTTCAAATCAAAAAACAAGCCAACCCAATCACAGTTTAGCGGTTCAATTGCCTGGAGCCACAAGGCCATTATTGAAGAATGCAAAGATTGTTGGAGACATTGCTCCAGTCGAGCCGAAATTTGTTGGATTGAGTGCCTCAGTGAGTCGGCCTAATGGAGATGAATTGAGATCTGTTAGAAGTAAGATTTCTCATTTGGCTGAATCCAAGTTGAAACACGCGTCGCCTGCGAAGCGTGCAAACATGTCGCGAGTCACTGCCGATTCAAATCAACATACCACAAAGCGTGATATACTAACAGGAGCTACAAAGGGAGAGGCCAAGTTCGGGCTCGCTGATGAGAACGGCGAATTTGTTAACACATACGAAAAACAGCCGGTGACAGGCAAAGCGCGAGCGCTTAGGCAAGCGAAAGGAGCTATCCTAGCAAGTAAAGAAGCATCTTTCTCTAAAATATCAAGCAAAGGTCAAAGCGGAGGGGGGAATTTGGTTCGAACCAGAACAGCAGAATCAATTGCAGTAGATCGATCGAGTGCGAAAACGATTAAATCGAAGACAGAAGGAACAGGTTCGCCAACGTCAACAACAACAAATTTCAAGCAACTCAAACCTGTCTCAGTTGAGCGCTTCAGCGCGTTAAGTAACTCTGCAACGGCAGCAACGGCAGCCCGATCTAGGCATGACGCCAACAACCATCAGGAGCAAAAGTTCTCAAGATCAGCTGTAACGCTGAAATCGATCAAGAGCTTGACTGAAGTGAACAACCCGATGCAGACCAGGGAAGCTGCCTTGCCTGCTACCGATTTGCTCAATCAGACTGTAACTAAAGTTCAGGAGGTTGCCGTTTTATCCAGAAGCCAAATTCATAAAAAAGAGTTGAAGGAAGGAAAAGCTGGGCCTCGGGCAGATAAAATATCAACGCTTGTGGGATCCTCAAGGCAGGGCAAGGCGCAAACAATCTCTACCTTAGGGCAAAGCGGGATAAAGGCCGAAAACGCTGGCACGAAAGATGCTTTTTTTGGTGCCGAGATGAAGTTGGTTTCCGGTGAGAAACAATTGAATGGCAATCCAAGGCAGCAATTGCCCAGTGCTGGCACATTCACATCCAGGCATGAATCCAAGGTTCATGTTTCATCTGCGGCGGAAATGGTAGAGGCAGGCCGCTCAGACCTAAATCATATCAAGGATATTTCTGTCCGCACGGATTTAGCAAATCGTTTGAACCAGATGGAGGTGGATCTAAAATCAATTCAAGCCAAGGTGGTTCAACCGAAAGCTCAGACAGCCGCTACTGCTGCTGTTTATCGCGAGATAATGAGTGTCACGGAGTCTTTTCGTGGCATGAGTAACGGCAGGTGGGCCATGACTATTGAACCACTGGATAACGTCAGCATTAAGCTGGATTTACGAATGATGGATTCGCAACTGGTAGTTCAAGCTAGGCTGGACCGAGGGAACCAGACGGTTTTGGCCAATGGATGGAGCGAACTGCAAGCCCAGTTGGCCGAAAAAGATGTTGATCTTAAATCATTAACTGTCGGGAACCAGAACGATGGTCGCAATAGTTTGACTGGTGGGAGGGATGAGCGTCAACCAGGAGAGTCTGGCAGGGATGAGGATTCTTGGTTCACTGAGGAGTTGGGGGAAATGATGGCAGAGTTTGAGAAGGAAGTGCAAAAGCCAAGGATGGCTCAACGTACCGTAAGGAAATCAAGGACGGCTGACGCAACTTTTGAGAGTTGGGCATAGCGTATGATACCCGGAGTAAGTTCGACCAGTGAAATTAGGTATTCCTCCTTTGAAACAGGGGAGCAGATAGAATATGCACCAGCCAAGAAGATGCTCGATCAGGATGATTTCCTGAAGCTCTTGATTACGCAATTCTCTACTCAAGATCCATTGGATCCCGTGACTGATACTGCGTTTATTTCGCAGATGGCCGAATTTACCTCGCTAGAGAATGCCAAGGAAACACAAAGTGAGATTTCGCAGTTAAGACAGCAAAACGCCAACCAGGAGGCAATATCCATGATCGGAAAGCAGGTTGATCTTGTGGTTGGAGAAGACGTCAATATTTCAGGCAATGTCAGTGAGGTTTTAATTGACACAGATGGACCTCAGTTGGTTGTGAACGGGTTTCCGTATGGGCTAGATAAAGTGGTAGCAGTTAAGGGCAAGGAAGGGGCGGCGGATCAAGCTGCTCAAGAGGGTGGGCAGAGTAGCCCAAGACTGAATTTTTAGATAATGTAATAACGTAAAATATGATAAGATCACTTAATACGGGAGTCGGTGGAATCAAAAATTTCCAGACGAGCTTGGATGTCATTGCTAACAACTTGGCAAACTTGAACACTGTGGGCTTTAAGGGCGGGCGTGTCGATTTCGCCGAGGCGTTGACGCAAACCATACGTCCATCAACGCCTGATGAAGGGAATACCAGTGGAAGTTCAAGTGTGGCAGTGTCCAACGGCGTAGCGACTAACTCGGTATCGACACTTTTTGGACAGGGCGCCATTAACCAAACGGGAAAAATCACCGATCTTGCGCTTGCCGGTGATGGTTACTTTATCGTAAAAAAATACGGTACAGTGGGGCTGGGTGGTGCACAGGACGTACTTGGGACTGCTACCACTGGAGCGCAGAGTGTTGCTCAGCCCGATGCGAGCGACAAAGGGGCTCCGGGTGGGGTTTCTTATGCAACAAGAGCAGGAGATTTTCGTTTGGATAAGAATGGCAACCTGGTAAATAACATGGGGATGAGAGTCCAGGGGATAACAGACTACATAAACAATCCAGGTGAAATCGGCGATATTAAATTTGACCGTGGAGAGTTCATGGCATCAGTGGATGTCTTGAGGGGGGCGACTGATAATAAAACCATTGTCACATCCAAGGCGCATGACTTTAAAACAGGCAATATCGTAATTTTCAAGTCTGATGGTGATATGCCCGGGAATGAACTTCAGGAGGCGACTCCGTATTACGTTAGAGTTGTTGACGACAATAAATTACTTTTGTATGGCGATTTGCACAGTGCCACCACAGATACTTCTCCATCGCATGATTTGGCCAAAAGTGTCCCAGCTGATAAAATTACAATCACAGGAATGCGAGTAATTAAAAAACTGGCTTCATACGAAGGTGTGCACGCGATTTCCATTAATGAGGAAAACACGATTACATCCGGAGTGGCACACGGTTTAAAAGATGGCGACAATGTGCGTTTTTATATCCCGAATTCTATCAGCGTATTGCCGAATACGATGACGAAAATAGACAATGGGTTGTGGTCGATCGAAATCGATCCTGATGATTATTCGACATCGATGGCTCAAGGGAAGATGCTGAATTTTGGAACTGGCAAGGAATTTGTAATTCAGAGCGCGGTCCCCACAGAAGCAGTCCCGGGGGAAGGTGTCACATCATATTTAATCACCGGGTCAGTTGCGGGAAGAACGCCTGCACCAGACATGACAGGCGAGTCAAAGTTTACTACGGCTCCAGTCATGTCGCTACCTACCACAGTGGATATAGGCAATATGTCAACTACAGGTGCCGTGGATGAGTGGTCGTTTAACATGAACGCGACTGATTATGCCACAATGGCACCGGTTAATACTGGTACCGTTTTGGATTTCGGAGTGGGCAAGGAGGTAAGAGTCATAAATATCGAAGAAAACCAGCCGGCTGAGGGACAGATAAAGGTAACCGTTACAGCGATTCTTGCGGGGTCAGACCTGACAGGCATTGACCGATTGAGTCACGAGGGGTATAATCCTTTGAGTAATCTGGATGATCAGGATTTTTCCGGCGGTTTTAGTCAGACTTTTTTTGTAAGTGTGAAGGGTGAAAAGGCTTTTTCGATTCACAACTCGTCAGAGGATGCATTCGGTCGTTCACGTGCAGTTAGGATCGAGAATCAATCATTATTAAATACTTCTCTAGTCAAGGTTGCTGCGACAACAACGGCGCAGATTCAGAATGTTAACGTAGATACGGCTGGCCGGGTCAACGTTATGTTGACCGATGGAACCCAGTACACACGGGGTCAGGTTTTATTGCGGAAGTTCACAAACCAGCAAGCGTTGGATAAAGAAGGAGGGAATATGTACACAAACTTGGAAAATGCAGGCGTGTCGGCATGGAGTACCGCGGGCAGCGACGGGTTTGCGAGAATAGAGGGAGGTGCATTGGAATTGTCTAACGTCGATGTTGCAAAAGAGTTCTCCAGTCTAATTTCCACACAACGTGCTTTTCAGGCCAATGCCAGAATGGTGTCTGCCAGCGATCAGATCTTACAGGAACTTCTTCGGTTGAAACGATAAGAGAACGGGGTCATGATTTGGCCGCATGATTAATAAAGTAGAAGATTAAAAGTATGGCAGAACCCAACCCACAACCAGAAGTGGTGGAAGCTCCGGCTGCGCAGCCAGCAAAAGGCGGTGGATTGATGGGCCCCATCGTAGCCGCAATTATTGTAGTGGCAGGGATTGCTGGCGTGTTTAATTTGATGGTGGTGCCAGCGTTGAACCCGGAACCCAAAAAGGTGCCGGACGAACTTGACTCTGCCCATTCTGATGAAGGTGATTCCCACGGTAAGTCAACCGGTGGAGAGCATGCCGGGGACATGAAAGTGCCCTACGAACTGGGCGATGCTATACTGGTAAACATCAGGGGGAAAAACAACAAGGTGTTGAGTGCCAAGGTAGGATTCCTGTTAAAGACAACCGTAGAAAAAGATGAAGAAGTTAAAACAGTGAAGGAGCACCTGGACAAGTTTAAGTCCATGCTTGTGGCTGAAACTCGCGGCTATTTCGTCGGACTTGCTGAAAGCGATCTTAACGCCGATGAAAAAGTGCATCGCGGCAGGTTGAAAATCAATTTAAATATGGTGTTCAATAAGATCCGCAGTTATGACGGTGAACTGGGAAAACATTTGAAGGAAGACCCTGTTCAGGAAGTTTATCTGCCAAACTTTACGCACCAATAAAATGGCCTGCTTGAACAATGGTCGCACATGGAACCATGGATGATGAAACGGGGATTGGCCCAGATGGGGTGGTTGATGTATTCCGTTATCGCGGAGAGAAAACCGGATTGCCGGAGGAGGCAATCATTCCATTTAAATTTGGTCAAGCGGCGAGTCTGTCATCATCTGATCTCCACCGATTTCGCACGCACAACACCTCAATAGCACGGGCAATGGCGGCTCGCCTGTCATTGTTCGTACGCGCAGAGTTTTCGATGGAGTTGGAAGAGGTCACCACAATGACTTTCCAAAAATATACGGACAATGCACCTACGCCATGCCACCTCGTGTTATTCAAGGTGGATCCTCTACAGGGAATCGGGATCATGGATTTTGCCCCATCGTTGGGGTTGGTGCTTACTGATCGCATGCTTGGCGGTATTGGTGCCATGATTGATCCAGACAGGCCCCTGAGGGAGGTCGAGCACTCCCTGATTGATCAGGCTTCGAGTATTCTTCTGCAGGAATGGGCGGAAAATTGGAAGACGAGAGAAAGCCTCATGCCACGATTGCTTGGCTTCGAGAGCAACCCAAAATTTTTGACTACGTGCGACCCTGATGAAGAAGTGAAAGTATTGAAATATACTGCTACGATGGGTGACGTGTTTGATCGTGTGCAACTTGTACTGCCGGTTAAAATGAGCGAACCCTTGATCCAGCAACTTACAGCTGACACCGATGTGAAAAAGAAGGATGCGGCAAGTGCCGAAAGCCTAACTCCTGAGTGGAACGATGCGTACAACGGCGTTAAACTAAACGTTTCCGCCCTGTGGAACGATGTGGAAATGGCAAGCCGGGATTTGTTGAATTTTAAAGTGGGGGATTTCCTTCCACTGGATTCCGATTCGTTTGACAAGGTAGAGGTGCGGCTTGCAGATCGTCCCAAATTTGTTGGGAGACTGGGTAGTGCGGGTAAAAAAACTGCCATTGAAATCACAAAGTACATAGGAAGATAACTTTCGATAATGCCAACGACCGCTGAAAATCAAAAGAACATGGAATTCCTGCTAGATGTCCCAGTGAAACTCACCGTTGAGTTGGGGAACTGCGAGATGACCATGAAGGATCTGTTGCAATTGGGAATCGGCGCTGTTGTGCAATTAGACAAGCCAGCAAACGAGCCGATTGAAATATTTGTCAACCAAAAACTGGTTGCTCGGGGTGAGATCGTTGTGGTTGAAGATAATCTTGGTGTCAAAATAACCGAGGTATCAACAGGGGGTAGCGAAGCCGAAGAGGAAAAAGAGACAGCGCACAGTCCCACTAGCGAGGAATCATGATAACGGCTTGGCGGTTGCTTTCGCTTATTGCACTCGATCTGCCGGCGTATCCAGGAACCGGTGAACAGGGTGCAGGAGGGGGCTACCATTGGCCGGTGGTGGCAGCATCACAGGGAATCGGTTTAGAGTTGTGGGTTAGACTATTAGGCCTATTGCTTCTTCTTTTGGGGCTGTTTGCTGGCTTTGCCTGGGCCGTGAAGAAGTGGAGGTTATTACCACAATTGAGAGGCAGTCGGCAGCAGCGGTTGCAAATCCTTGAAACCCGTCCGCTTGGCCAACGTAACTCGCTTTTGGTGATCGGTTACGGCGAGCAGAGGTTCTTGATCGGGGCAAGCAATGCCGGCATCCAACTGTTGAGTCAACTGCCAGGCAGTAAAGAACCTAATAAGAACCAAGGGGGAGACAAGGACTCCGCTGATAAAGAGGATCTCTCGGGGTTTCTTGCTGACTTAAATCGGCACATCGACAAGGAAGAAGGATGATGCTTCGCTTGCTCAATCGGGTGCTATCACCACAGTTATACAGTAGCAGGATAAAGATCGCTATTGTGATGCTGATTCTGGGTTCGATTGCATCGCTGAGCGAACCAAGTCTGCAGGCTCAAACAACTTCAACGAACAGCTTGGGCTTCAATATTCAGTTGCCAGACAATCCGCAGGAGTTTGATTTAAGCATTCGAATTGTAATATTCTTCACTCTCCTTGCGATTGCACCCTCCCTAATGATCATGATGACCTGTTTTACGCGCATTGTCATTGTCCTGTCATTCTTAAGAACTGCACTTGCATTACAGCAGGCACCGAGCAACCAGTTGTTGATTGCGTTCTCGCTCTTCCTAACCTTCTTCATCATGGGGCCAGTTTTCGAGGATATAAACGATTCGGCTTTGATTCCCTATTCAGACGGGCAGATAACCAGTCAAACAGCAATTGAGATTGGTGCAGACAGGATGCGTACTTTTATGTTGAAGCAGACACGGCCCAAGGATGTAGAATTTTTCCTGGGCTTGGCTCGTGTGGGCCCGACCACGCTCGACAATGTTCCACTTCGGGTGGTTATCCCAAGTTTTGTGCTGAGTGAATTGACCACGGCGTTTCAGATGGGGTTCTTCTTGTTTTTACCGTTTATTCTAATTGACTTTGTTGTTGCTATTGTGTTGATGAGCCTTGGGTTGATGTTCCTGCCGCCTACCATGATGTCAATGCCCATGAAACTGTTATTGTTCGTTCTGGTGGATGGATGGACGCTGTTGGTCAAGTCGCTGGTCGATAGTTTTAATTATTAGGTATGTTGGAATGACCGTTGATCAATCAATAGACATAGTAAAAACCCTGATGATGCTTTGCCTCAAGGTGGCATTGCCCTTCCTGTTGAGTGCAATGGTTGTCGGCTTGTTGGTTAGTTTTTTTCAAGCGATTACTTCAATTCAGGAACAGACGCTGACGTTTGTACCGAAGGCACTGGTAGTTGTAATGGTCGTTATGTTTCTTTTTCCGTGGGTGACAAACACCATGCTCGATTACACAACAGAGATGTTTAATCTAATGTCCCAGATGGGACCATAAGGATTATTTGTCCGCGCAAGTGAATTAACAATGGAATACTTTCTATTGGTGTTTTTGATGTTTCTGCGGTTTGGAGGGGTGATGTTGGTGTTCCCTCTGTTCGTTATGGCACGGATTCCTGTCAAAGTGAGGTTGGCATTCGCATTGGTGGTGGGAGTTGTTTTGGCGGGGAATCTTTCGACAGAACCAAACTGGCGCGAAATCGGAATAGGGGAAATGGCCGGTATAGTGTTTTTTGAAATCTGCACTGGTATTTTATTGGGGTTGGTTTGCCGAATGATATTTTATGCCTTGGAGATCGCCGGTTTGCGCATATCATCGGACTCTGGATTGTTCATTACGATGAATTTTTCCGGTATGGAAGGAGTGCCTCAACAGGCGCCTAGTATCATTCTGTTTCTCCTGACAAGTGTTGTTATGGTAGCGATGGAATTTCATTATTTTGTCATAGAGGCGGTTCAGGCGAGTTACCAGCTATTGCCCATAGGAGGGGGGCAGTTTCATGGTGGATTGATCAATCACTTTGGCGGATTAATAGGGAAAATCTTTCTTATATCGGTGATGATTTCTGCA
>Ga0163108_10000754_pt1 | contig 24062 bp, 23 predicted proteins | sample Fk1155metaG_FD_109644 | JGI IMG/M metagenome (GOLD analysis project Ga0163108, IMG submission 109644) | Marine microbial communities from the Central Pacific Ocean - Fk160115 155m metaG | ecosystem: Environmental > Aquatic > Marine > Oceanic > Photic zone | place: The Central Pacific Ocean...
ACAACCCCTTTCTCAATTTGAGCATCAACTAATCTACCATCTAAGGTTAAGTTTGGATAATCTCCAATGATTTTTGCAGGCTTAGTAAAATCTCGTACAACAAATGAAGATCTATCAGAATCATCAGAAATATCAAAGCATTGATTTAAAAAATTATTTTGAGTATTTAAAGAATCTAATTCCGGATAAACATATATTCCATCTTCAAAAGTAACCATCATAACCCCTGGAATATATTTAACATCCATTCCTTTTAAGATTGTAGACATCATAGATCTAAAGTTTTCACCCTGTGAATTCTCTCTAATGAACTGCGTTAAATGATTCGGTGTTAAATTAACTCTTCCTATTTGATCTAAACTTTTACCCCCAATTAAAACCTCTGATTCTTTAAAACTTGTAAGACCAGCTACTTCAGTTGTTCCTTTTTCATAAGATCCTTTTTGTTCTACACTAGCAGAAGCTCCAACCAAATCTGATTGATTTCCTAGACCAAGTCCTGGAAATTCATTTCTATTCGAACTAGCAGTATAAACAGTTGGTTTTGCTACATTTGACACTAAAAATGAAGTTCTAGATCCTGTATTTTCAGCACTACGACTTGTATAATTTGTTCCTACCAAAGGATATTCTCTTAGATCTCCAGAATCTGAATCTATTAAAATGAGTTTATTTTTTGAAATCACATAACGTTGTCCTTTTAATTCTTTTCTTAACGCATCTAAAGAATTTGGATCTTTGAAATTCAATTCATTTATTATTGCAACAAATTTGTCTATTTTTACTTGTTTTTCAATGTTCATATTTTATTGTTTTACATTCAATAAATTATAACATTAAATACAATAAAAGTCAAAAAGACTATCCTAAATCTGGAGTTTGTTTGTAGAATTCAGTTTCTTCTTCGTACTTATGTCCTACTTTAAATAATCTATCTTCACAACCATGTGGAGCGATAATTTGAAGTCCAATAGGAAGCCCATCAGAGTTAAATCCAGCCGGTACAGAAATACCACAAAGACCAGCTAAAGCTGATGGAGTAAGTAAAGCATCAACAGTATACATAGTCACTGGATCCTGAGATTTTTCTCCTACTTTAAAAGGAGGAATAGGACACACTGGGCCAACTAAAACATCAACTTCTTGAAAAACTTTTTTAAAGTCTTCAATAATTAAAGTTCTTACCTTTTGAGCTTTTAAATAATAAGACTCGTAACTTTCTGCTGAAAGTACCATTGAACCAACTAAAATTCTTCTTTTCATTTCAACCCCAAAACCTTCACTTCTTGAATCTAAATAAATGTCTAACAGCTCCTTAGGTTCATTTTCAGAACGTCTGCCGAATCGAATAGAATCGTATCTTTCCATATTAGTAGAGACCTCAGAAGGATTAACAATATAATAAACAGCTACTCCATATTTAGTCATTGGTAAACTTACCTCCTTAATAACTGCACCTTTTAATTCTAAAACCTTAATAGCAGCCTCAATTTTTTCTTTTACTTCTACATCAACTGTATCATCCATATATTCTTTTGGAACTCCAATCCTTAGACCAGAAATATCTTCACCACAGAACTTTGTATAATCTTCAATTTGATTCGCAAAAGTAGTGGAGTCTTCTTTTGAAAGTCCAGCTGTAGCATTTAAAACTAGAGCTGAGTCATATACAGTTTTTGTTAAGTGTCCAATAGAATCTAAACTAGAAGCCATTGATAAAACTCCACTTCTTGAAACTCTACCATAACTTACCTTTAACCCTACCGCATTACAAAAACTTGCAGGCTGACGAATCGATCCACCAGTATCTGTACCCATTGCAAAAACACCAAAATCTAGTGGAATTAAAGCTGCTGAACCTCCAGATGAACCACCTGAAACACAAGTTGTATCATAAGGATTTAAAGTTGGACCATAAATTGAGGTTTCACTAGAAGCGCCACATGTAAATTCATCTGTATTAACCATCCCAAGACTGACAGCACCTGATTTTTTTAACTTTGAAACAACTTCAGCATCAAAGTTTGGCTTGAATCCTTCAAGTAATTTTGAAGAAGCAGTCACAAAATTGTCTTTATGAATAAAATTATCTTTTAATCCATAAGGAATACCATGCAAAATTTGACCGTCTTGAAACTGCATATCTTTGAAATTCTGCATCGAAGTTTCACGATCAAAATTAACAAAAACATTAAATTGTTGATTGTGTTTTTCGATACGATCTAAATAAGCACTAAAAACTTCTTCTTTTGATATTTTTTTAGATGCGTAACTTTCTAATAAACTTTTAATTGTAAAATTTTCTAACATTGTCATAACTTATAAAATAGAATTTGTTTGAATTTGATTTTCAACTTTTGGAAATTTCGAACAATTTAAAAGTTGATCTGGAGTAACTTTTGAAACTATAACTTCGTCTTCAAAAAGTACATCTTCAATTCCAGAAACCTGGTAGGTAGGCTCAACGCCTTGGGTATCAACACTGTTTAAAATATCTAAATACTCAAATATCCCAGCAAGGTCTTTTTGCATTTTTAAAACTTCATCTTCAGTAAGTTTTAACTTACTTAAAACTGCTAATTTTAAAACAAGGTCTTTGTCTAACATAAATTCTGCTTATATTTAAATTTAATTTACTAAATTATTAATAAAATGTAAACTTAGAATATGAAAAACACAAAACTATTTTTAAGAAATCTGCACGAAATAACATTCTATATATTTTACTTTTGTAGCGTTTTATTCTTCGTTAATCTTATTTATCTAAACAATAGTTACTTAAACGAAATACTCAATTATCCTCTCTTTATTGTATTTGCAATAATGATGCAATCAGAATTCCTAATGAAAAATACAGAAATTGAGAAAAACATATTAAATAAACTAGCTATATTAAACGTTTTTGTGATAGTATTACTACTTATAATTGACATAACAAATTAAATTGAAAGTACTAACATTTGGAAATTTTGATTTCATACATCCAGGACACATTCATTATTTAAACTTTGCAAAAAAGCAAGGATCAAAACTATTTACGGTAGTTGCGTCAGATGAAATTTCAGAAAAAATCAAACAAAGAAAAAATGTTTTTAATCAAAATCAAAGAATACAACAAATTAATAGATTAAAAATATCAGATGAGGTTTTAAAAGGATCCAATAAAAATCCATTTCAAATTTTAATTCAAATTAAACCTGATATAATTGTATTAGGATATGATCAAAAAGCTCCAATTAAGAACATAAAAGATTTACTTCCAAATTCCAAAATTATAAGAGCACCAGAGTTTAAAAGCCATGCCTTTAAATCAAGTTTAATTAAAAAAAATGTATTCAATACTTCAAGCATTCAAAAACATATTTCAAAATAAATTCATAAGCTTTATAAGTGTTTTATCGATTGCTTTAGTTTTCACATTTATAAATCTAATAAGTAGTATAAATTACTATTCTTTAGATTTTATTGAAAGTTCATCAAGTAAAATAGAGAATCAAATTTATCTAAAAAATACTGAACCAGAAAACTTAAATTTAATATCAGAATTTTTATATAAATACGAAAATATTGCGTTCAATGTAATTAACGAAAAAGAAGGTTTAGAAAATCTAAGTCAAAAATATCCAAACTTAGAAAGTTTCTTAGTGAAAAATAAAATTTCAAATCCACTACCACTAACAATTGTAATTCAATCAAAAGATCTTACGACATTTGCTTCAATAAAAAATCAAATATCAAAAAACTTTCCAGAAAACTACGATAAAACCTTAAACTCAAAAACAAATGCTACTTTAAATCCAATAATTAAAAACCTTTTAATTTTTCAAAATTTAAGTAATAAAATCTTAATATTCAGTACTCTTAGTTTAATAATTATATCAACATTAATATTAATAATTTCAATTCGCAACAACTTTCATACTCGAAAAAACGAAATCCAAATAATGCAAATGTTAGGAGCTAAATATTCCAAAATTCAAAATCCAATTATAGTAGAAAGTAATATTATTATAATATCTGGTTTATTCATAGGGTTTTATATAGCTTTTTATTTAACAAGATTGCTTTCCATTCAAATAGATAAAAACATAATTAATAAATTTATTGGAGCCGAAATTATAGTTTCTATATTAATTGCAAGCTTATTGAGTATAATAATTTGTAAAAAACAACTTAAAAAAGAAAGATTAATTCATGACTTATAAATTCAAAGAAATAAAGATATTAATCTTAAAAAAAATACCTCATCTAGAGAAAAACTGCTATTTACAATGCATATCAAGCAAAGGTGAGCATATTAAAATTTTTTTAAAAAATGGATTAACAAGCAAAAAGTTTTGTATATTAGAACCTGGTAATACATTTTTAATAGACACTTTTCACAAAAATGAAAAAATATATTTAAATAAATTTGAATTAATAAAATACAGACCAGAACTAAAAAACTATCAATCACATAAAACTCTGGCCACAACATTAAACTTAACAAATAAAATATTTGACAACAAAGAATTTTCACCAAAAATCTACAGTTTTGTAAGCGCAACAATCCATAGTGAATTTATAGACAACCAAAACTATTTAATTTACTTTCTTATAAACATATTATTCATAGAAGGATTTTTAGATTTCAGGAGTAATAAAAATCAAAATATAAACAAGTTAATATTTTATGCGAGTCAAACAAAACATGAAAACTTTAAAAAAATACAAATAGCATTTCAACTAGAAAAAGACATCAAAAACTTTATAAACCAAATCCTAGAAGATAACTTTAATTTACCTTCGATACAGAGGTTACTCCAGCAATAGAAGAAATTCGTCGTATCAAACTAATTAAATCATCGTAATTAGTAATCTCAACAGAATGTAAAAAAAGCTTTTTATTATTTTCATCAACACTTTGGTAATTTAAATCATGAATTTTCAAACCAACTTTTGAAATTACTTCAGTAAAATCCCTTAAAAAACCTGGTCTATCAAGAAGTAAAATCTCAATATCTACAAACCATTTAGCAATTTTTTTATCCCATAAGACTTCAACTCTCCTATCTGGATTCATACTCTTTATGTTCTTACAGATTGTGGAATGAACAGTAATACCCTTATCTCTTGTAACATATCCTATAATAGGTCCTAAATACTTAACATCACAACAATCAGACAAAGTTAAATTAGGCTCAGATAGACCGCAAACAATCATTGAATTAACTAAGTTTTTCAGTGACTTTTCTTCCTTAATTTTTTTTAATTCTTCTACTTTTTTATCATCAGTTTTAGAGATAATTTCATCAAAGGAATAAATATTTTTTAAAACAGATTGAGCTAGAATTTTACCAAGTCCGATCTCCTCTAATAATTTTTCTCTGTCATTTACAGTCAATCTATCGCCTTTGAAATTTTTTAAAACAGATAAATCAGAATCCAAAATAGGTTTACCAAAAGATAGTAAATATTTGTTTAAGATTTCTCTACCGGTTTTAATGTTTTTATCAAAATCTCGAGTTTTGAACCAATGTTTAACTTTTTGTCTAGCACTGGCTGTAACAAGAAATGTAAGCCAATACTGGTTAGGTTCAGAGGTCTTTCTAGTAACAATCTCAACAACATCACCATTTTTCAATTCATGATCTAAAGACACAACTAAACTATTAACTTTGGCTAAAACACAATGATGACCTAAATCAGTATGAACATTATAAGCAAAATCAATTGGAGTTGCTCCAACAGGTAAATCCTTCACATCACCATTTGGAGTTAATACAAATATACGATCATTAAACATGTCCATCTGTAAGCCCTGCATCAACTCACTGTTATCAGCTGTTGACTGAAAAGTATTTAGAGCATCAATCCAATTAGTTTGCATATCGAAATTCTTATGCTTACTTCCTTTTGAATCCTTGTATAACCAATGCGATGCAACACCACTCTCAGCCTCATCATGCATTTCTTGAGTTCTAATTTGAATTTCTACAGGTCGATTAAAATCCTTAGGGCCTAACCCAACTACTGAAGTATGCAAACTTCGGTACCCATTAGGTTTTGGAACTGCAACATAATCCTTAAATCTTTTATTAATAGGCGTCCACCTTTGATGAATTTTACCAAGAAGTTCATATAACTTTAACTCATCTTCATTTGGTAAAACAACTCGAATAGCATAAACATCATACAAACTATCAATCGAAGACAATCCTTTTCTCTTCAATTTTTTATATATAGAAAATAAAGCTTTCAACCTAGCAGATACTGTGACTTTGAATCCTTGCTTTGTGAGCCATTTATGTAATAAATCTTTTTCTTTATCTATAAAATTATTATTTTGAGATGCATATAATTCAAGCTCACTTCTTATAACATCATACATTTTAGGTTGCAAAAACTTAAAACAAAGATCTTCTAAGGCAGACTTGATTTTATAAATACCTAATCTACTGGCAATAGGTGCATACACATTTAAAGTTTCTCTAGCTATTCTTTCTTGCTTTTCTTTTCGTACATATTGAAGAGTTTCCATATTGTGCCATCTATCACACAATTTAATTAAAATAACTCGAATGTCAGTAGCCATTGAAACAAACATTTTCCTAAGATTTTCAATTTCTGGTTCATGGATTCTAGATCTAACTTTCGAAAGCTTTTCCAGGCCTCTAACAAGGTTTGAAACGGTTGGTCCAAAAACATCTTCAATATCTTCTAGAGTCCTATCTGTATCCTCTGATACATCATGCAGTAAAGCTGCAACAACCATATCTTCATCAGGATAAAAATCTAAAACTTTTATAGCAACTTCAATCGGATGTGTAATATAGGGCTCTCCAGAAAATCTCTTTTGTCCTTCGTGAGCATGCGCAGCAAACTCAAAAGCCAACTGAATCCTTTTTACATCAAAATCATAAGCATGTTTCTTTATTTTAGCCTTTAAATTATCAAAGTTAATCATAATACTACTGGCTTAAGTTTAAATTTGATCCTTCTACCTGAGTGAAAGAAACACCCTTTATTAAAGCATCTTTATTAGATATAAGACCCTTTAACCTTGATTCAATAATATCATTTCGATTCGCAATTCGATCGAATACAATTTGTCTACTTTTTAGTTCATTAGTTAAAGCAGTTTTCCTTAAATTAACCTCCTTAAAATCTTGTAGAGTTAAATCCAATTCATAAGGATTTAAGTTATCAACATTATTTAAAAATTTATCCTCTAAGCTTTTGGCCAAAACAGAAGTTTCTTCAAGTTTATTTTTATAAGTTAAAATTTCAGATTGTAATTTTAAAATATTAGACTTCAACAACTCAAAATTAGTCACATACTCAGTAATATAAGAATCAAAAGCTTGTTGTCTATTTGTTTTAGAATCTAAATAGTTTCTAATATCAACATCATACAATGTTTTGATTTTTTTATAAGATAATAAATATGTCTCAAGAACTAAGGTCAAATTATTAGCTTTTGCTATTTTATTAGAAGTTGTAAAAGTTTGAATATTTTTAATCTTTATAGCTGGTAACACACCAATTTGATTTACAGGATCCAAGGATGATGTCTTAGATGTATTTTGAGGAGTCAGATTATCATCTTTAGAAAAAAACCTATCAAACAGAGACTTTTCAGATTTAGAATCAAGAACTTGACTTTCTGAAGACGAATCGATTTCAGCAACAGGTCTATCTGATGTAAAAAAATTAAATAAGAAAACTGATAGTACAATTAATATGACATACTTTAAAAAGCTAGCTTTCGTTAAGTTTAATTCTTCAAGAATTTTTTCAAATTTGCTTTCTTTTAGGTCATCAGGTTCATCGATTTCCTCGAGTAATTGAGCAACTTTCTGAGATGTATCATCAAATGGATTATTATTCTCAGTCATAATTAAAATTAATTAATTCAATTATATCATAAAAATGCTTAATTATTCAAGAAGCTCTCTACATAACTAGTCAATTTCTTTGGGGAAAACAAAGTTTTTATTTAAAATTTAAATATGAAAAAAGTTTACAACATCACTGAATCAAAGAAAGTTAAAGTATTAGCTAAAGAGATAATTCAAGATTTACAAAAAAATCTACTGAAATTTCTACAGACTCAAGAAGAAAAATATTTAATAAAAATAAATAAACATCATCAAGAGTTAAAGGATTTAAATCTTAAAATTATTAATCCTCTTACAGGCGAAATAAGTATACCAATTATAAAAAACGGTACAAAAAAAGACCATAAATGGTCTTTGGTTGAAAAAAAGAAATAATACTATTCAGATTTTCTTTTTGGCATAACTACTGTAGCAACTGAATGAAGTTTATCAGATAAAATTTCAACTTTATCAGATACTTTTAAGTCAGAAACATGAATAATTGAGTCTAAATCAACTAGATTAGCAAGATCAACATCTATAGTTTCAGGCATATTAGGTGGTAAACATCTAACTGCAACTTCTTTCATGAAGAACTTTGGTACTGCAGCTAATTTCTTAACAGCTAAAGACTCACCAACAAAATTCAACGGTACTAAAACCTTAATAAGTTTAGTATCATCAAGAACCATAAAATCTATATGAATAATTCTATTTTTCATATAGTCTAATTGGGACTCTTTTATAATACAAACATGCTCCTTACCATCTAATTCAACAGCAACTTTAGTATTGTTTGATGCTTTATTTATTAAACTTTTCAAATCTTCATTAACAAAAGAAATAGATTGACTAGCAAATTTTGGACCATAGATTACACCAGGAACATTACCTGAAGCTCTAACTTCATCTGCATTTTGATTTTGCTCTCTTAGAGTAGCTTTAATTTTTAACATAATCTTTATTTAAAACTAGAAAGACAATACCGAAAATTATCTTGAAATGCAAGAAAAAATTGTGATAATATAAATTCAGTATTCCTAACAACATAAAAAGTGTTAAAAGACATAAAGAAATTAATGGAACTTCGAAAAGAAGCTAAAAACATTCAAGCAAAATTAAAAAAAATTCACATTGAAGCTTCTGACGATCAAAATGTAGTTAAAATTACTATGGATGCCGAACAAAAAGTTTTAAAAGTTGAAATATTAGAAGAAGTTGCAAAAGACAAACTAGAAAAAGCCTCTGTTGAAGCTATGAATAAAGCAATTAAAAAATCTCAAGAAATTGCAGCTGAAAACATGAAAGGTATACTTGGAGATCTAAGTGCTGGAATGTAATGAGATACTCTAACCCTAGAAGATTTCAAAGAAGAAAAAAACAAAATTCACCCCATAAAATCATAAAAATAATTGGGGTGGTTTTTTTGTTTGTTATTATACAAGGATATTACTACAACTATCTGGTAAAAAGTAATCAAACTTTGATAAATCTTGAAATACAATCTGGAGAAAACTTAAGCCAAATATCTTCAAGGTTAAAAGAATTAAATATAATACAATCCGAATTTTTGTTTAAAAGATATTTAACAAAAAACGGATATGATAAACAAATTAAAAGTGGCGATTTTGAAATACCTACACAAATAAATATAAAAAATTTAGCATCAATTTTAATTAATTCTCCTAAAGAAAGTTCAAAAATAACAATAATAGAAGGTGAAAAAATTTCTCAAATAGAAAATAAAAACAACTTTTCAGAAATGAATCGATGTTTAACACTATGTAATATAGATAACTATTTTGAAAAATTTAACATCAAAAAACCTGAAACATTAGAAGGTTTTATTTTCCCGGATACATATTTTATAAGTTCAAGTGATAGTTATCAAAAATTAATTAAAAAAGCTTTAGATAACTTTGAAAATAAAATAGAGAATCTAAACTACAACAACTTAACTCATTTACCCGTAAATAATTTTTACGAAGTTTTAATTGTGGCTTCATTAATCGAAAAAGAAGTCATTTTAGAAAAAGATAAAGCCATGGTAAGTGGTATAATTTACAAAAGATTAAAGAATGAATGGACACTAGGAATTGATGCAGCTTTACTATACGAAAAAAATGATAACAAAATAACCTATAAGGACTTAAATTCTGACTCAAAATACAACTTAAGAAAGATAAAAGGCTTACCACCTACTCCAATTTGCAATCCATCATTAACAAGTATAAAAGCGGCTCTCAATCCAAAAAGTTCAAATTACTGGTTCTATTTAACAAAACCAATCACAAATGAAGTTGTTTATTCAGTAAGCAACCAAGAACACAACATTAATAAAAATAAATACCTTAATTAGAATTATAATTAATTAACACCTCTAAAGATGGACTTTTTTGTCCGTCTTTTTCATATGTAATATTCAATTTATTATTACCAACTTTAAGATTATTAAAACCTTCACTTAAAATATAATGAAAACGTGTTTGACCTTCCTTGAACATAGTTAAATCAAATCCATTAATAGTTACCTTTGAAGATCCCTTAGGCACAGAACCTACTATATAAGCTCTATTGGTATCTAAATTAAAACCACTAACATAGGGTATATCATTGATCGTAGATACAATGGGTAAATTGATATCAGAAACTACATTATTAGTTTGTATATCTTTAACAGTAGATTCAGAAGGAGTCAGATTTTCATCGTTATCATCAATTAAATTCTCTGTATTTATTACTTGGTCAGGATCCCTAAAAACAAACTCTAAACTAGAAGATGGACTCTCATTACCGTTTGTATCAATTGCTACAACTTCAAAACGATTAATACCTGGGAACAAGTTACCTCTTTCAGGATCACTAAAAGCATAGTAGACAAAATCTTCAGTATTCGAAATATATTCTTTTAATATATACTTCAAAGGTTCTTTTTCTTCAAAACTAACAATCATAACCTTAGCAGTATCTGGTGGAACTTTACCTAACAACTTAATTCTCTTATCAGTGATAACCTCATTAGACTTAGGATAGGTAAAATAAGGAGTAGTAGATTTATCGATAGATTGAACATCAGCCTCTTTATCTAAAGATTTATTTACATTATCAATTTGATTTTGAAGATCTTTAAACCCAATATTAGAATCATCTTCAAAAACATCATCAAAAGAAATTGAAACATTATTATTATCATAAAAAGTATTCCACTTGTACCAATTAGACAAATAAACTGAAGAATTTGTTTTTGATTTAATTAATGGAGCTTTATTCACCAAGAAATCAGAATAAGAATTGTTATCTAAGAGCAAAGAAGTATTTGATTCAACTCGAAATTTATCTATTTCATTAGAAGTGTCTAAATCTTTAACAACAGCTAAAGCCTGTCCTGCAAACATAGATAGACTTTCAGGAAGGTTTGATTTATATGTTAAGACTGAATTCTGGGTCTGGATATCTAAATAACTCGATCCTAGTAAAATTTGCTCGGCATTATTATTAGAATTAACCCAAACTCTACCAGATTTAAAGTTTAAATTAAGAGTATCTAAATTATCATTAGAATCAAAGTTATATGTAAAATTACTTGATTGATCAACTCTAAACTTAGAACCATTCTTAGATTCTAGAACTAAAGCAGAATCAAAAGGAACTGTGATTATAGATCCAGATAAAACCGGATCATTTAAACTTAATGAATTTGAAACTTGATTTAAAGAAGTGGTAACCTTTCCAGTTATAGCCTTAACCACCAAAGCATTATCTAGAGATTCAACAGAAGAACTACTCAAAGAATCTCCAAATATTGAAAAAATTTGAGAAAATAAAAAAACTAATAAGACACCTAAAAAAGGAAAAAGATAAAAAGAAACACCTTTAGATGAATTTTTTTTACGATTTCTTTTAGAATTTCTTCGATTTCTTCTGTAGTACATTTGATCCATTTCTATAAATTTAAATTTTGCTTTATTGAGTTAATAAGGTTATTTAATTTCACATCTTTTTTCAAGCCCTTTTCAATTTTTTGACAGGCGTGCATAATAGTAGTGTGGTTTCTACCACCAAACTCATGTCCAATTTTTTCAAAAGAAAGGTTGAAATCAATTCTTAAAATATATATACATAACTGACGTGGAACCATTATGTCCCTAGTTCGTCTTGTTCCAATTAAATCAAATTTAGTTAAAGAAAAGAAAGCCGCTACAGACTCAATAACTTGCGATGGAGTTAAAGCTATATTTTTTTCTTCGGTATAATTTTGATTAGATGGAAATGCCGTTGAGTTCAAAGCTAACTTACCTAATTTCTGTAAAATTTTTGTAACTGAACCAATAGTTGGAGGCGCACCCTCTAACCTACTCTGTGCAATAACCTGTGTCAAAATACCTTCCAACTCACGAATAGAAGAGTTAATATTTACAGCAATAAATTCTAGTACTTCAGAAGATATAATGGCATGTAATTCCTGTGCTTTAGACATTAGAATAGCTAGACACGTTTCGTAATCAGGTAAAGTAACATCTACTATCATTCCCATTTCAAATCTTGATACAAGGCGATCCTCAACCCCTTCGAGGTCTGAAGGTGGTTTGTCAGAACTAATAATAATTTGCTTGTTCTCATGATACAGCTCATTAAAGGTATGAAAAAATTCTTCTTGTGTTCTTCCCTTCCCAGCCAGAAATTGAATATCATCAATAACCAAGCAGTCAACTTTTCTATATTTTGCACGAAAACCTCTAACATTATTTTTTTTGATTGCCTCAACAATTTCATTAGTAAATTTTTCAGCTGTTAAATAAACAACAACGTAATCTTTATAATTATTTAAAACTGCATTTCCACAAGCTTGTAATAAATGAGTTTTGCCCAGACCTACATCACCATAAATAAATAAAGGATTATAAGAACTACCAGGACTCTTTGAAACAGCTTGACAAGCAGCAAATGCCAAACGTGAATTAGTACCTACCACAAAACTAGATAACTGGTATTTAGGATTCAACATTTTAGAAACAATAGTTTGATCCTGACCACTTGAATTAGAAAATTTATAACTAATTTCATTTCTATTCGAAATTTTACGTGCCTTTCTTTTACTTGAATCTAAAATATTTGTAACATCAACTCCTTTAGAATCTGACTTTAAAGTAGTATCTATCGCAAATTCAACAGGTTGATTAAATCCTAAACCTTTTAATTCATCACAAATAAAATCCTTATATTTTTTTTCAAACCAATCCTTAGCAAAAATACTTGGAACACCAACTATAGTATTTTCATCATTCTGGCTTAATATATTAGTATCTTGAAACCAAACTAAAAAATCAGTTTTCTTAACCTGTTTTGAAACAGATTTTAATACATCAATCCATAAATTTGTTAAATTACTAACGGTCATAAAATTTAGTTGGTTACAATCTTATAATATCAAAAATAGTTACAATTAAAATAAAAAACATTAAAAGTCCAAATGAAACTAACGTAAGAAGATTAACATACTTCCTAGTGACTGGTTTACCAAGAATTGCCTCCCATAAAACAATCATAATTCTTCCACCATCTAGAACAGGAATCGGAAGAATATTAATTGCAGCTAAAGTTAAAGAAATCAAGGCTATAAATTGCATTAATTGAGTACCACCAATTGAAACATAATCATAACTCATTTTAAAAACAGCTACTGGTCCGCCAACGTCTTTACTAACTTCAAAACTCGTAAAAAAACTAAATATAGTTTCAACAAATGATTTCATTATAGTCCAAGACATAGAAAAACCATCTTTAAAAGATGTTAAAAAGGCACTGAAAAATGGCAGCTTAACATCAGCAATACCATCGATAGTGTAAACTAAAGAATCAAGATAAAAGGTGCTATTTAAATCAATTGAATTATAAATAGGGTTCAAAACCATACCCGTAATACCTTTTGAATCTGGTGTAATACTAAGATCTAAAGAGTTCTTACTTAAATCATTAAAAGAATAAATGATACTATCTTGCTCTAAATCTTGAACAAATTTCGAAAAATTCTGAATCTGATTAACATCTACATTATTAACAGCAGTCAAAGTAAATCCTTTTTTAACACCTGCAGACATAGCACTTGAATCTTTAAAAACATCCAAGACTGTAAATTCAGAAACCACAGAACCAAGTTGAATGTTTCTAATTTCCTGAGTTTTAGGATTCATTACGCTTAAGTAAACATTATCCTTAGGATCATTTAAATTTGTTAAAAAATCCTGATAAGATGAAAAATTATTTGAATTAACAGATAAAATTAAATCATTCTTTTGAAACAACTGACTATCACTTAAGACATTAAGAACAGGCAGTTCTATAAAATTTTTAAATTTAATACCAAATTCTCTTAAAGCTGAAATATCATCAAACTCTAATTTAGAATCGACCATGTATTTACCATCAATAAGATCTATACTAGAATCTAAGGTGATTTGAGATTCAGCATCTGAACCTTTTACTAAAGATGCTACTTCTAATCCAGGAGAAACCTGAATTTGATCTGAATTAATTTCACTTACAAACTGATCATAGCTTTGAATTAATTTAGGGACACCAAACGAAAAAGCTGCTGTCATTAAGACTAAATAAACTAAAAAATTCATAAAAACCCCAGCAAGCAAAATTTTAATTTTTTGCCATGGAGTTTTATAAACAAAGGATTTTGATTTTATTAACTTTGAAGAAGAGTCATCTGCAGTATCACCGTGCAATTTCACATACCCACCTAATGGTAATAAGGCAAAAGAAAACTTAGTGCCCCCTTTTTTAAAAGAGATTAACCTAGGAGGAAAACCAATAGAAAACTCTTCAACTTTCACACCATTTCTTTTAGCTGCTAAATAATGGCCAAATTCATGTATGAATATTAGAAAATAAACAATAATAAAAACAATAAAAATATTAAAAAACATAAATTAAACTTTTAAAATATCAGACTCTTTTTCCTTTGTTTTATTATCGATTGTAGTATTTGCAACATCGACAATTTCCTGTAGTTTCTTTTCAAATGAAGTCATATCATCTCTTGAAATTTCATCACTTGAAAGTAAATCTTTAACTCTTTGAATTTGCTTCTGTCGAGCTTGTCTTACAGTAACCTTAGTTTCTTCAGAAACTTTTTTAACAACTTTAACTAAATCTCGTCTTCTTTCTTCGGTTAAAGGAGGAATATTTATTATAATACTATCTGCAAGTGTATTTGGATTTAAATTCAAATTTGCAGAAATTATGCCAGTTTCAATAGACTTTAGTATTGATTTATCAAAAGGCTTAATTGATACAGTTTTATTATCTGGAATTGTAATTTGTGCTACATTTTTCATTGGTTGAGAACTCCCATAAGCAATAACAGAAATATCTTCAAACAATGATGAACTCGCTCTTCCAGTTTGAAGCTTAGAAAATTCATAATCCATATGATCTACAGATTTTTTAAATTCTGAATTAAAAGCGTCATAATATTCATTAAACATAGAAAAAAATTAATTATTAGATGTTACTAGTGTACCTAAATTTGGATTATTGTAAACGTCTTCTAAATTCTTTAAATTAGTAAAATCAAAAACTAAAATAGGAAGATCATTCTCTTTAGCTAGTCCAAAAGCACCTAAATCCATAATATTTAAACCGCGAGAAATAGCTTCATTAAAAGTTAAATTCTGAAATTTTATGGCATTCTTATCTTTCATAGGATCAGAAGTATAGATACCATTAACTTTAGTAGCCTTTAAAACAACATCACAATCAAGCTCAAGAGCTCTTAATACAGAAGCCGAATCTGTAGTCACAAAAGGACTACCTGTTCCGCCAGCTAGAACTGTGATTTTCTTATCATTAAATGATTTTCTAGCATTATGCGGAGAATAAAAGTCTATTAATCTATCATTACCAAAAGCACTAAAACAAGTAACACTCTGGGTATATTTTAAAATAGCCTCCTTTAACAAGACTGCATTATAATTTGTAGCTAACATACCAAGCATATCAGATGTATTTCTATTTAAAGATAAGTGTTTATTATCACGAAACCTCCAAATATTTCCAGCACCAACTACAATTGCCAAACAAACGTCATATTTTTGCTGAAAGCTAACTAAAGTTTTAGCTAAATTTTCAATTTTTTCAGGATCAAAGGAACTAGACTCCGAAGATAACAAATCACCAGAAATCTTTAAAAGTAATTTTTTATACATAAACTCATATTAATTTAACAAAAAGAAAGAGAAAAATAGAAACAAAAACACCGATCAATACACCTTTAATTAATTGGTTGGAGGTATTTTCATTTAAGGACTGAGAATCTTTAGAGTTAATCATAGACATTAAAAAAGTTGAATCAACAACAATCTCTTGAGCACTTAAAACATCAAACTCAAGATTTGTTGAATCAATCATATCCAAAAAAGATTTTAAATTTATTTTTAAATATTTATCTTGAATAGAAGGAATATTCTTAATATCAATATTAAAATTAGAGTTTGGATCAGAACTAGTTATTTTTTTTGCAGTTAATTCTGAATCAAAATTTTTAAGATTGAAATTATTATCTTCTTGATTTTCAAAGCTATCACAAGGATTTAACTGGGATTTATCTTCAACTTGGAAATCTAATGAATTAACAACTTTCTCAAGACCTTTAATTTTTGAAATTGGAATTGAAATTTCTTTTTTCTCCATAAAAAAATTTATTTATTTAAATTTTAAACAAAATAAAAAAAAAGACCAAATTTATTGGCCTTTTTAAATTTACATCATTCCCATTCCTGGCATAGATGCACCCATTTGTGAATCATCAGGTTTATCAGAATCATCAGTCACGGCCGCTTCCATTGTTAGAAATATTGAAGCAATCGAAACAGCATTTTGAAGTGCAGATCGAGTTACCATTGTAGGATCCACAATCCCCTTTTCTATCATATCTACAAGCTTATCATTCAAAGCATCATATCCAACACCTTTTTCAGAGTTATAAACTGTATTACAGATTACAGCGCTTTCTTTCCCTGCATTCAAAGCAATTTGTCTAATTGGAGACTCAACTGCTTTTTTCACAAGTTTTACTCCAGTCAGAAAATCAAAATTACCCTCAACATCTTCTAAAACTTTAGAAGCTTGTAAGATTGCGGTACCTCCACCTGGTACTATCCCCTCTAAAACAGCAGCTTTAGTAGCAGCTAAAGCGTCTTCAATTCTTAATTTCTTTTCTTTAAGTTCAGTTTCAGTAGCAGCTCCAACTTTTATAACTGCAACACCACCAGCTAATTTAGCTTTTCTTTCTAAAAGCTTATCTTTGTCAAATTCAGATTGAGAGTTTTGATATAAAGCTAAAATCTCATCTATTCTATCACTTACCAGCTCTTTACTACCTTTACCATCAATAATTGTTGTAGAATCAGCGTTTACTACTATTTTTCTAGCAGCACCTAAATGCGATAAATCAACATCTTTTAACTCTAGACCAATTTCTGAGGATACATAACTACCACCTGTTAAAACAGCAATATCTTTAAGTATTTCTTTTCTTCTATCTCCAAAAGCTGGAGCCTTTACAGCTATCAAATTAAAATTACCACGTAACTTATTCACAACAACGGTAGTAAGAGCTTCACCATCTAAATCTTCAGCTATCAACAACAAATCTTTTTTGCCTGTTTCTGCAATTTTTTCTAATATAGGAACCATCTCATTAATCGAGGAAATTTTCTTGTCTGTAATTAGAATAGGAGCTTCTTGTAAAATAGCTTCCATACGAGCTGTATCGGTAATCATATAAGGAGATATATATCCAGAATCAAACTGCATACCCTCTACTACTTCTTTTTCTAACCCCATAGTTTGAGACTCTTCAATTGTAATAATCCCATCGTTTCCAACAACATCCATAGAATCCGCGATTAAACGACCAACAACTTCATCTTGAGCAGAAATTGTCGCAACTTGAGCAACTTCATCCGTAGTAGTAATCGATTTTGAATCAGCTTGTAGTTGTTCAACTAACAATTTTGACGCATAATCCATACCTTTTTTTAACTCAATAGGATTAGCACCAGCTGTTACATTCCTTAATCCTTCCGCAATCATAGCACAGGCTAAAACAGTTGCAGTTGTAGTCCCATCTCCAGCTACGTCATTTGTTTTAGTAGCAACTTCTTTTACAAGCTGAGCTCCCATATTTTCAAAACGATCACTTAATTCTATCTCCTTTGCAATCGTAACCCCATCATTAGTAATCAAAGGAGAACCAAAAGATTTATCTAAAATAACATTACGACCTTTTGGACCCATTGTAATTCTTACAGCATCTGCAAGTTTTTTTACACCATCAAATAATTTTGAACGGGAATCATCTGAAAAAATTATTTCTTTTGCCATATTAAAAAAGTTAAATTTATTTATTTATTTTTGCTAATACATCCTTTTGAGGAATAACTAAATATTTCTCACCGTCAATTTCAAACTCATCTGTAGCATATTTTCTAAAAACAATCTTGTCACCAACAGAAATTGTCATATTAGAAAGAGTACCATTTTCAAGCTCTCTTCCTGGACCAACAGCAATAACCTTACCCTGACCAGGTTTAGCATCTTTTGATTCTGGAATATAAAAGGATGATTTAGTAGTATCTTCTTTTAGAGGTAAAATTACTAAGTTTTCACCTAATGGAATTAATTTAGACATAATAAAAATTAAATTAGCACCCTCATAGTACGAGTGCTAATTTTATTTTGCAATAGATTTTTTTATTTTTTTACTTTTATTTAACTTCTTAAATTAAGCAGCGAAATCTTCAACTCTTTTCTCTCTTATAACATTGACTTTTATTTGGCCTTGATAAGCTAAATCATGATGAATTTTACTAGCAATTTGAGAAGAAAGCTTTTTAGTTTCTAAGTCATCTAACTTATCTGCATCTACAATCACTCTTACTTCTTGACCGGTATGTAAAGCAAAAACATTTTTAACACCACCAAAATCCTTCGCAACAGATTCAAGCTCAGACATTCTTTTAACAAAAGACTCCATATTGTTCTTATTCATATTAGGACGAGATAAAGCCAGTTTCGTAGCGATTTTAACTATAATAGCATCCATAGATTCGTTCTTAACATTTTCTTTTTGTTGCTTTATTGACTCTACAATATCAGAAGAAACTCCATATTTCTTACAAATATCTGCACTAATGTCCTCCATCTCACCAGTAACTTCATGATCAACTGACTGTCCAACAAATTTTAAAAGAGCAATCTTTTTTAAATTCATTGATTTATATCCAAGACTTGATGCAATTACAATAGATAAAGCACCGACATTTAAAGCAAATTTCAAGAGATTTTGGGACTGAATTGTTCTAAATTTCAACTTCCCAAGTAAAGATAATAAATCGTCAGAAAGACCTGCCACATTTGCTTCAAAACAAGCTTTTTGACCCAAATCAAAAACTAAAGTTTCAACTTCAGAAATAACCTTTTTTACAACTTCTTCAATTCTAGCTGGATTAATTCTACCATCTGAAAGTAATCTTTCTAAAGACACTTTAGCAACGTACCTACGAAGCAAATCAAAAGCTGATATAAGAACTACGCCAGGAGTATCATCTACTACTACATCAACACCAGTCAATCTCTCAAAGGTTTGAATATTACGTCCTTCCTTACCAATAATTCTACCTTTCATATCATCACTAGGAAGGTTAACAACAGTAGATGTGTTTTCAGAAGCAACTTCTGATGCAATCTTTTGCATAGCTGTAGTCAAAATTATACGAGCTTTTTGCTCTGCATCCTCAGTAAGTTCCTTTTCTAAATCCTTTACATAATTAAGAATTTCTTGCTTGTTATCTTTTTCTACATTTTTCATTAGAAGTTCTAGAGCATCTTCTTTTGACATATTGGCAATTTCCTCGATTTTTTTCTCTTGTGCGTGCAACCGAGCTTCCGCTTCTTGCTTTTGCACTTGAATTAAAGATTTCTCTTTTTCAAGACTATCTTTTTTAGAATCCAAATCAGTAAGTTGTTTTTCAAAAGATTTTTCTTTAGATAACAAATCTTTTTGTTTAGAAATTAAAATATCTTTTTGGGATTGTATTTCCTTTTTAGCATTCATAAGTACCTTTTCAGACTTTATCTTTGCATCTTTAAACAAGTTGTCAGCCTTAGATTTTGCAGACTTTAAAATTTCGTCTTTATTAAAAAGGGCATCCTGATAAGATTTGTCAAATAAAAATTTTTGAATTACAAAAGCAAAAATACCACCAAGGACAATTCCAATTAAAACCATTATCATATCCATTATTTTCGATTAAATACAGATATAATATACACCCTGTAAAAAAACATAGCAATCTTTTAGAAAATGTTAAAAAAATTTTAATTTTATAGTATTTAATTTAATGCTTTTACAAATAACCCATTCAAATGAAAGCATTACTATTAATAGTTCTAATATTTACCTCAGGCGTAACTTACGCAGATACTCAGGCAATAAACAAATCAGTTTTAAATATTACAAACGAAGAAGAAATCATAGATCAAAATATTGAAAAATCAAAAATAAATGCGGAAATAAATCAAAATCCAGAAATTAAAATTAAAAAATTTAGCTTTAATTCAGACCAAGATTATTTGAATTTAGAAATAAAAACAAAGAACTTTGGATTTATAGATATAAGTAAATTGAAAATTATATATAACGAAACTAAATTAGATCAAGATTACATATATGAGGGTGAGTATATTAAAGATGAAAATAATATTTTATACAAAAAGAATATAACAATAAAAATACATAAAAACTTTAAACAGGAAAGCAATATACTAATTTATTATAATGATATTTTAATGGATCAGGTTTGCAATGAAGAAGTAACAGAATGTAAATTCAAACAACTACCAAAAAACATATTTTTAGAAAGAGAAAAGGATCTTTGGTTCTTATTAAAAGCAAATAAAAAAGTAACAACCATAAAGCCTAAATTAGAAATAATATTAAATCAATCAGCTATAGAAATAAAAATTATACAAAAAGATCCTTATCTTAAATTCGAAATAGATAAAATATTCATTAATAACATAATTAAAGAAGGAAAAATTAACATAAACGATGAAATAAATTCTTTAGAAATTCAATACAAAGATAATCTTTCAAACCTATACAGAGAAAATATTACAGAATTAATAAATAAAGAAAAAATAAAATATACAGAATTAGAAAATTTAAAAAAAGAAATTAAGAATCTAAACGAAAAAATAAAAAACGACCTGGAAGCAAAAGAGATTCAAAAAGAATTAAACAATAATCAATTAAAAACAGAAAAAAAGAATCTAAACGAATTAAAAAACAATCAATTAATAACAGGAAAAAAGACTCTAGACGAATTAGTCAGCAATGAATTAAATACAGAAAAAGAGACTCAAGAAGAGAACACTAAAAAAAATAAAGCAAATCCAAGTTGTTCAAGCAAACTAAATTTAGAGAAAATTAATCCAAACAACAAAGACAAAATTGAATACGTAATTATATATAATTCAAGTACAGAAAATATAAACTTAGAGGGGTGCATACTAATAGATAATAAAAACAATCAAATCAAATTACCTGAAAAAATAAACAACCTACAAAGAATAAAAGTTTACAGTAAAAACATCCTTAACAATGACTACGATAAAATAAAACTAATAGAGAAAGAATCAAATAAGAATATTGCTGAATGCGAATATAAAATCAATTCAATAAATAGATATCAAGAAATTCCATGTGACACATTAGAAATAGAAAATAATAAAAACCTAAACTTACTTAATCAAGAAACTTTAAAAAAAGAAAAGTCAAAAACTAATTTTATACATACAGAAAATTTTGAAGAAAAAATTCAAAAAATTTCAAATGATGTAAGTTCAAATCAAAATAAAAAAGAATACGAAAAAACAAATTTGAATCATAATATAATAATTACAGAAATTAATGCAAATCCAGAAGGAAAAGATAAAAATAAAGAATGGATTGAATTATTAAATAAGGGAGAAAATTTTAAAGGAGTAATAGAAATTCAAATTAACGGAAAAAAGGAATTACACAAAATTGAAATAGAGAGAAACCAATATTTAACATTAGAACCAAAAAACATTCTCACTAATTCAAAAATGGAAATTAATATCATTGGAAGCGAACAAAATATGATAATTACAAATAATGCGCTTGAAAAACATAGTTACGCTCTTATTAACAATCAATTCCAACAAACAGAATTAATAAGTAAAACTAAAAAAAATCCAATTAAAGAAAACCTAGAATGCACAATTACAAATATAAACTTAAACACAAACAGATTAGAGTGTATGGATATCACTTTTTTTATAGAAAGTAATATGAATATAAAAGAAAATGATAAAGTGAAAATAAATTACATAAAATTAGACAATCATTATTATGCAGAAGAAATAATAAAAATTAATGAAAAAAAATTAAACCTCAAAAACACTGGATTTACAATCTTAAGCATCTCTTCGCTTATTTTTATGCATAAAATTAGTCTTTAAAAGATTTGCAAAAATTAAAAAAAGCATATTAAAAAAAGCAATAGTTCCGGCAATGGAAATATCAAAACTAAAAGCTATATATGTAGCAATTAGAGAACTTGAAACAGCATACAAGCAGGAATATAAATACATTTGATCAAAATTCCTAGCAAAGAGTTTCGCAATTAAGGCAGGAGCTATTGCAAGAGAAAGCACTAATACAACACCCAATATTTTAAAAGATAAAATTAAAACAAATGAAAGAAATAAATAAAAGAGATAGTTCAAATACTTTATGTTCTTAAATTTAAAATTCGCAAAGCTAAAATCAAAAGATTCATAATACAACTTTCTGGAAAAGAATTTAAACCATATAAAAAGCATAGTTAAACAAACTAAAAGCTTTAGATGAGTAAAATTAAGAAAAGGTAAAAAATGAAAATTTAAAGAATCAAAAACTGTATATTCAACCTGACCAAAAAGTACTGCATCGGCATCTAGATGAACATCATTAGCAAAAAATACAACCATTACTACACCGATAGAAAATAAAAAAGTATAAAAAAGTCCAATTATTGATTCTTTTGAAATTTTCAATGAGTTAAAAATACGCTTTAATAACAAAGCAGTTAAGAAACTAAATAAAACGGCAAATAAATCGAACAAAAAGGAATCTAAAGTTCGTGTAATTATAAAAGACAATACTATACCTGGTAAAACAGAATGACTTATTGCATCTACAAACATAGCTTCTTTTTTTAAAACTAAGGTTGGACTTATAAACGCTAAACAAAGACTAGATAAAAGCAAAGTTAGTATCAGTGAAATTAAAATCATAATTTTACAGTATTAATATTTATTAAACGAGAAGCAAAAAATAATATCCCCAACGAAATTACAATCAAGGGACCAGTAGGAACAGAATTAAAATTAGAAGAAATTAAAATTCCAATAAAACAAGAAAAAACTGCAGTGAAAGATGATAGTAATTCTAATTGAGTATAATTGTTTGAAAATCTATAAGACACTAAACATGGAATTATAAAAAGACCAGAAGTTAAAACTATACCTACCAAATTTATAGAAAGAGTTACTAAGAAAGTTAAGATAAAATAAAAGAGAAAATCTACTATTCGGAATATATTAAACTTAAATCTAAAGAAAGAAGAATCAAAAGAGGAAAAAATTAAATAACGACGTAAAAAATAATATAAAAACAATGACAATAAACTAAAAAAAAGAATAAATCTTAAATCACCTGATGATATGGCTGATACGTTTCCATAAAATATATCTGAAACTCCTGACAATAAATTACTAGAATTTTTCTTTAAAACAGACATCAAAAGAGTCCCAAGCCCAAAAAATCCTGATAAAATAATAGCCATAATACTGTCTTTATCTAATAAAATATTCTTTTTTAAATAGTTCAATATACTAAAAGATAAAAAAGAAAAAATGAAAGAGAATAACATCATATAAAAATATGATTTTGAATTAGTTAATAAAACAGAAACTATAACAGCTGGAAAAACTGAATGCCCTAATACATCTGCAATTAAACCTTGCTTTTGAAAAACACAAAAGTTTCCATATAAAGCAGCAACCAGAGCAAAAAGTGTAAGAGAAAAATAAATTAACATATTAGTTATTAAAAGCTTTTGA